>Ga0187894_10000481_pt1 | contig 54108 bp, 43 predicted proteins | sample GBC1701081metaG_FD_136650 | JGI IMG/M metagenome (GOLD analysis project Ga0187894, IMG submission 136650) | White microbial mat communities from a lava cave in the Kipuka Kanohina Cave System on the Island of Hawaii, USA - GBC170108-1 metaG ...
ATCGGTGCGCGGCGGCAGTGGCTTGCCGCTCGTGCGCACCGCGAGCGCGCGGATATCGAGGCGCTCCATCGCGCCGGCCGCACGCTCGATGCGCTCGAGGTCGCCGATCAGCAGCCTCGCGCCGGAATCCTCGAGCCCGTACGCGAGCTCGTCCGCGGTCCACCACGCGTTCAGCAGCACCGCGATCGCGCCGACCGACGTGATCGCTGCGAACGCCGCGATCCACTCCGGGTAGTTGCGCATCCCGATCGCGACGCGGTCGCCCTTCTTCACGCCGTAGTGCGTGACGAGCGCGTTCCCGATCGCGTCGATCGACTCGGCGACGCGCCCGAACGCCCAGCGCTCGTCCTCGTAGACGACGAACTCCTGCGCCGCGCGCAGCTTCGCGAGCGCGAACAGCTGGCGCATCGACGGCGGCGTGCTCTTGAAGACGGGCATCCGGCTGCCCCGCACGTCGGCCTCGATCAGCTCGAACATCCCGCCTGGGCCCGTGAGCGCCGCGACCGCGTCGTCATAGGGAACGGCCATGCCTGACCTCCGCCAACAAGGCGCGCCACTCTAGCCGCGACAGCCCCCGAAAAGGGGAAGCGGGGACGTTCCTCCTCTTCACCCGCGCTGGCCGATGCCGCGAAATCGGAGGAACGTCCCCGCGCTTGGCCTCGTTGGCGGCTCGGAGATCACATGCCTCGTCTCGCGCTCGGGCTGTTCGCGCTCTATCTCGCGCTCGCATTCGGGTGGCGCACTTGGCTGCAGCTCCGGCGCACGGGGTCGAGCGGGTTCGTCGGGTTGGCGCGCGGGAGCGCGCTGCAGCGCCTCGGCGGCGCGCTGCTCGTGATCTCGATCGCGCTGGCCGCGCTGTCCCCGATCGCGGTGCTCGCGGGCTGGGAGTGGGCGCCGCCACTCGCGCCGCCGCGCGCGCTGATCGGCGCGCTCGCGTACGCACTCGGCCTCGCGCTCACGCTCTGGGCGCAGCTCCGCATGGGCGCTTCGTGGCGCATCGGCGTGAATCCGGCCGAGCGGACCGCGCTCGTCACGGGCGGTCCGTTCGGATTCGCACGCAACCCGATCTACACCGGCATGCTCACGGTCGCGCTCGGTCTCGCGCTGCTCGTGCCGAATGCACCCGCCCTGGTCGCCGCGGTCGCGCTGCTCGCCGGCCTCGAGCTGCAGGTGCGCCTCGTCGAGGAGCCCTACCTGATCGCCCAGCACGGCGAGGACTACCTCGGCTGGGCGCGCCGCGTCGGGCGCTTCCTTCCGGCGCTCGGCCGGCTGCGCTAACGCGTGCGGCCTCGCGCACTCGGAGCCTGCATGCGACGCCTCGCGTCGATCGCCCTCGCGCCGCTCGCGCTCAGCGCGCTGATCGCGGGCGCCGCGCTGCTCGGCTGCAGCGGGGGCGATCTCTACGCCGGCATGCCGGAGCACGTGAAGAAGCGCCACATCGTGCTCGACGGCGCGCACAACTTTCGCGACCTCGGCGGCTACGCGACCGCCGACGGTCGCCATGTGAAGTGGGGGCTGCTGTACCGCTCCGACAGCCTCTCCGAGCTCAGCGAGGACGATCTCGCGAAGCTACGCGGCCTCGGCATCGAGCTCGTCTGCGATTTTCGTTCGGCGGCCGAGAAGATCGAGGAGCCCGACCGTCTGCCCGCAGTCGACCCCCCCTCGGTACTGCCGCTCGAGATCGGAGCCGAGTCGTTCCTCGTCAGCGATCTACGCGAGCGCATCGTCTCGGGAAATCTCGCTGGCCTCGACCTGCGCGCGATGATGATCGAGGGCAACCGCCAGTTCGCGACGACCTATGCGCCGCAGTACGCCGCGATGTTCGAGCGCATCACCCAAGCCGCGAATCTGCCCGCGCTCGTGCACTGCACCGCGGGCAAGGACCGCACGGGCTTCGCGTCGGCGCTGATCCTCACGGCGCTCGGCGTTCCGCGCGAGACGGTGATGGAGGACTTCCTGCTCTCGAACCACTACACGGCGGGCGCGGCGGAACGGCGGCTGTGGATGATCGAGCTGTTCTCGCTGTTCCGCGCCGACAGCGACGCACTGCGGCCGCTGTTCGGCGTCGAGCCCGCGTACCTCGAAGCCGCCTTCGACGCGATCGCCGCGAAGCACGGCGACTTCGACTCCTTCCGCCGCAGCGCGCTCGGCCTCGACGACGCCGAGCTCGAGGCGTTTCGCGCGCTCGCGCTGGAGTGACGCCCCGGCGCTAGCGGCCCCCGCCGGCGCCCATCGCCGAGAGCACGTTGGCGCGCGAGCCGAGCGTGTGCGCGATGCCGGAGAGGAACGAGAACACGCGCCCGACCAGCACGAAATCGCTGGGGACGCGCACGACCGGGTCCTCGCGAATCGCCTCGAACAGCTCGTCGGTCATCTCTTCGGTGAACTCGCCCTCGAACGTGCCGGTGCGGCTCTGCGACATCATGCGCCGCGCGATCAGCAGAAACGTGTTCGTGTCGCCGGTCTTCGTCTCGAACCCTAATTCCTGGAACGCGCGGATCATCGCGGACTCGTTCATCGTCATCATCGAGAACATCAGCTCGAACAGGCCGAGGCCGTAGCCGTCGGGAAGCTCTTTCGAGAGCCCGAAGTCGAGCACGATCAGCTGGCCGCTCGGCGTGACCATCAGGTTGCCCGGATGCGGGTCGGCCTGAAAGAACCCGGCCGCGAGGATCATCCGCACGTAGACGCGCATCAGGTCTTGCACGACGTCGGCGGGGTCGAGGCCCGCGGCTTCGAGCGCCGCCTTCTCCGTGATCTTGATCCCTTGCACGCGCTCCATCACGAGCACGCGGCCGGTCGAGAGCTCGTGAAGGACGCGCGGGATCCACACGCGCGGGTCGTCGGCAAACATCGCGCGCACGCGCTCGCACGAGGCGGCCTCGCGGCGCATGTCGAGCTCCATGCCGATGTGCTGCGTGAGCTCCTTCAGCAGCGGCAGCAGCTCCAGCGGCTGCGGATCGAAGCGCTCGTAGACGCGGCACGCGCGCTCCATGTTGCGCAGATCGGTGCGCACGATGTCCTCGATGTCCGGGTACTGCACTTTGACCGCGACCTCTTCGCCCGAGAGCAGCCGCGCCGCGTGCACCTGCGCGAGCGAGGCCGACGCGATCGGCGTCTCGCTGAACTCCGCGAACAGCGCGCCGAGCGGCTTGCCGAGCTCGCGCTCGACCGCGGCGCGCACGACCGCGAACGGCTTCGCCGGAACCGCGTCGTGGCACTTCTTCAGCTCTTCGACGAACTCGGGCGGGAAGACGTCGGCGCGCGTCGCGATCGCCTGACACATCTTGATGATCACGCCGCGCATCGTCAGCGCGCAGTCGAGAATCCAGCCCGCGGCGATCTGGTGGCGACGGCGCTTCTGCGCGTCGCTCGGCGCAGCGCGCCGTAACAGCTTCCCCCAGTAATCGGACAGCTTGTAGTGCGCCCACAAGCGCGCGGCGAGCGTGCCGACGCGCAGCGTGCGGCGAACGCGAGTGACGGGGTGCATCGGTGCGACCTTCGGGCGCGCTGCGGTCGCTACGCCGCTTGCTTCTCGAAGCCGGTGCGCTCCGGCGGCGTCCAGCTCGTCTCGAGCGCGTCGAACTCTTCGAGCAGCGCGCGCGGGTCGTGCGCGATCTTCATCGCGTCCGCGAGGCTCGCGCGCACGTCGTCGCGCTGATCGCGCGGGCGGTCGCGCGTGATCGCGCGCAGGATTCGATGCAAGAGGCCGTCGACGACCGCGCGGCCGTCGATCGTCCCGCCGTCCACGCTGCGCAGCGTGCGCGCGCGCATCTCGGAGAGCGCCGTTCTCAGGTACTCGACGTGCGGCTTCTCGTCGCTCTGGATGTGGCGGACCATCTCGCCCGCTTCCTTCGGCTTCGCGGAGACTTCCGGATCCGACAGCAGCTCCACGCCCCACGCGAAGGTGCCTTCCGCGAAGACCTCGACGACGTACACCTGCGCCATCATCGCGAGCATGCGCTCGAGCGTCGCGTCGAGCATCGGGAACGGGCGCTGCGGCGCGGCGCCGCGCTGACCGGTGCGCCCCATCATCCGCATCATCACGTCGGCGGGGATCTTCGGCCTCTCGAGCGCGAGGTCGCGCGCCGCCTCCCACATCTGCTTGTGGCCGCCCTCGTCGCGCCAGCCCGCCTCGTCGCGTGCGTGCGCCTCGAACAGGCCGCGGCCGAGGTGATCGAGCGCGGTTCCTTCGAGCGGCTCCAGTACGAGCTCGGCGAGCTTCGGCACGCGCACATCGCGGATGATCGCGCCGAAGCCCTCGACGATCGAGACGATCGTCAGCGCGCGCACGATCGGATCGCGCACACCGTTGCGCAATAGCAGCCTCGACTGCGCGACGTTCGGATACTGCGGCGGCATCAGTGCGCGCTCGAGCTCGATCAGCGCGTGCCCTTCGCGCCGGAGGCGCGCCTGCCATGCCCCGACCGCCGGCCCGCGATGCAGCGTGCGCGGCGAGCGATAGGCGCCGCTCCCGTCGAAGCCGCCGTGGCAGCGCACGCCGCCGGCGATCAGCGGCGCTTCGTAGGGGCCGGAGTCGAGCAGCTCCGCTTCGCTGAAGGTGAGGCGGCCGGGGCCATCGGCCTGCGCGGCGTTCGTCATGGTGACACCTGCATCGGGGGCGCGATCGGACGACGTTAGCCGGACCGCCCGCGCCCGCCGCGCGAGGCGCGACCAACTTCGCAAGTTCGCAGGGTCAGACCCCGGGCGAGTTTGCAAGTTTGCAAGTCTGACCCCGCTTACCTGCGCAGCGCCGTGACCTCCTGCTGCAGCTTCCCGATCGCCGCGCAGATTTCGTCGAGCCGGTGGTGAAGCTCGCCGAGGTCGCGCGAGGGCGTCTCGGCGACACGGCCGCGGCCGGCTCGTTCGCGCAGCGCCTGATAGCACCCGCGCAGCAAGCGCCCGCTGTCGCGCTCTTCTGCGATGTAGCGGCCGAGCAGCTCACCGGTGCGGATGTCGATCGAGAGGTCGTCGAACACGCTCGTGAAGGGATCGCGCTCTTCGCGCTTGCCGAAGCCGAGCGCCTCGAATTTCTCGAGGTCGCTGCAGTCGGCGTTCGCGATCGCTAGGTTCTTCTCGAGGCTCGGGTCCGGGCGATCGAGCACGCCGTAGCCGAGCTCGCACAGCCGCTTCGTGAACGCGTGCGAATGCTCGCCTTCTCGAATCGCGACGGTCTGGAGCACTTTCTTCACGTCGGGGTCGGTCGTCTTCGCCGCCCAGCACGAGAGATATTGATGCGCGCGGCCCTCGCCCAGCGCGATCGCATTGAGCAGTCCGAGGTAGCTCGGCTTCTTCGCGTCCATCGGGGTCCCTCCGTCCTTGGAGAAGTGGGTTCGTGCTGCACGAGTAGCGCAGCGCCGGCACGCGCGGCTCGCTCAGCGCAGCGCGCTTCGCACTCGTTCGACCGCGCGCAGCGGCGCCGGCGTCCGCAGCAGCCGGTCCTCGAAGCGCACCCCGAGCCGCTCGCACACGCGCGCGATCTCACGTGCGGGCGACGCGACGAGCTGCTCGTAGCGCAGCTCGAGCCGTTGCTCCGGGGGGATCTGCGCGGCGATCGCCCGCCACGCGCGATCCGACTCGCGCAGCGCGGCGCCTGGGCCGGACTGTGCGACGGCACGCCCCCCGCTCCTCCCTAGGTAGATGAAGCGGGCCTCCGGGAAGCGCTGGAAGAGATCGCCATAAGCGCCGTGGACCGAGAGCCCGAAGCGCCGTGCGCGGCAGCGCGCCCGCAGCCGCGCGTGCAGCGAGCGTGCGCGCTCGGCGTCCCAGCCGAGCGCGCGATCGAAGTCGCCCTCCCAAGCGACGTCCGGATGCGCAGCCAGCATCAGCTCGACGAGCAGCAGCCCCGCGCGCTCGGCGCCCAACAAGAAGAACGAATCCCGCATCGGCTCCCCCTTCGCGGACGAAAGCGCGCCGGCGTGGAGAAGCCGTGGCTCGCGCCGCCAGCTTTCGCGATGGCTGCGTGAGCGCGCCGCGCTCGATGTGGCGAAGCCGAGACGGCTGCGCGGGGTGGGGCGGGCATTCGCCGCGGCGCCGCGGTACAAGGCGCGCGAGGCCCGATGCACGACGCGCGCGAATTCCTGACCGCGCTCGCCACCGTTCTGTGCGTGGCGGGCCTAATGACCGTGCTCTGCCAGTGGCTGCGGCAGCCGGTCGTGCTCGGCTACGTGCTCGCCGGGCTCGTGGTCGGCCCGCACGTCCCGGTCCCGCTGGTCGCCGATCGCGCGATCGTGCAGACGCTCTCCGAGCTCGGCGTGATCCTGCTGATGTTCTCGCTCGGCCTCGAGCTGCGTTTCGCGCGCCTGGCAAAGCTCGCGCCGACCGCCGGCCTCACCGCGCTGATCGAATGCAGCGCGATGTTCTGGCTCGGCGGCGCGGTCGGCGAGTGGCTCGGCTGGAGCTCGCGCGAGAGCCTGTTCGCCGGCGCACTCGTCGCGATCTCGAGCACGACGGTGATCGTGAAGGCGTTCGACGAGCTGCGCGTGCGCCCGGCGCTGCGCGAGCGCGTCGTCAGCGTGCTGATCGTCGAGGACGTGATCGCGATCCTGCTGCTCGCGCTGCTACCGGCGATCGCGCAGGGCGAGGCGGTCGGCTGGGGCGAGCTCGCGCGCTCGGTCGCGCGGTTCGCGGCACTGTTGGCGCTGCTGCTCGCGCTCGGCGCGCTGCTCGTGCCGCGGGCGATGCGCGCCGTGCTGCGGCTCGGGCGTGCCGAGACGACGCTGGTCGCGAGCCTCGGCGTGTGCTTCGCATTCGCGCTGCTCGCGCACGCGCTCGGCTACTCGGTCGCGCTCGGTGCGTTCCTCGCGGGCTCGCTGGTCGGCGAGAGCGGCGGCGAGGAGAGCGTCGCGAAGCTCGTGCATCCGGTGCGCGACCTGTTCGCCGCGATCTTCTTCGTCTCGGTGGGCATGCTGATCGATCCGCGCTTGTTATGGGCGCACTGGCCCGCGGTGCTCGTGCTCGCACTCGCGGTGATCGCCGGCAAGACGCTGTTCGCGTCGACCGGCGCGTTCCTCGCCGGCGGCGGCGTGCGGCGCTCGCTCGAGACGGGCATGAGCCTCGCGCAGATCGGCGAGTTCTCGTTCATCCTCGCGAGCGTCGGCGTCGCGTCGGGCGCCGCACGCGACTTCCTGCACCCGGTCGCGGTCGCCGTCTCGGCGCTGACGATGCTGACGACGCCGTGGATGATCCGCGCGGCGCCGCGCGCGGCAGCTCAGCTCGACCGCAAGCTGCCGCGCCGCGTGCAGACATTCGCGGCGCTCTACGGCAGCTGGCTCGAGAAGCTGCGCAGCGGCGAGAGCGCGCCCACGATCGCGGCGCGGCTGCGGCGGCTCGCGGGCCTGATCGCGCTCGACGCGCTCGCGCTGGCCGCGCTCGTGGTCGCGCTCTCGGTCTGGGGGCGCGCGCCGCAGGCGCGGCTCGGCGACTGGTTCGGTGTGAGCGCCGGGCTCGCGCGCGCGATCGTGCTCGCGGGCGGGCTCGCGATCGCGGCGCCGCTCGTGCTCGGGCTGATGCGCGTCGCGCGGCGCGTCGGCGTCACGCTCGCGAGTGCGGCGCTCCCGGACGCGCGCGGCGGGCAGCTCGATCTCTCGATCGCGCCGCGCCGCGCGCTCGGCGTCACGCTGCAGCTCGCGACCGTGCTGCTCGTCGCGCTGCCGCTGCTCGCACTGCTGCAGCCGTTCCTCTCGCCCGCGGCCTCGGCGCTCGGGCTCGCGCTCGTGCTCGGCGCGCTGGTCGTGACGTTCTGGCGCAGCACCGCGGATCTCCAAGGCCACGTGCGCGCCGGCGCGACCGCGATCCTCGAGGCGCTCGCCGCTCAGGCGCGCGGGCGCCCCCGTAACAACGCTGGCGCGCTTGCGCAGGTCGGCCAGCTGCTGCCGGGCCTCGGCGAACCCGAGGCGTTCGCGCTCGGCGGACACAGTGCGGCGATCGGACGCACGCTCTCCGCGCTCGACCTACGCGGCCTCACCGGCGCGACCGTGCTCGCGATCACGCGCGGCGAGCGCCAGATCGTGCTGCCCGCGGCCGGCGAAGTCCTCGCCGCCGGCGACCTGCTCGCGCTCGCCGGCACGCGCGAGGCCGTCGCCGCCGCAAAGGAGCTCCTCGACACCCCCGCGCAACCCTGACCCGAAAGTCACCAGCCGGGACGTTCATACTTCCCGGTGACATAGGGGACACTCTTACCCGCCGCGTGGCGCGCGCATCGCGCCTCTCCGCGGGCGCAACAAGTCACCACGGCAACAGCGTCCCCGTTTGGTGACTTATTGCGATCGCGGCTCGCGGGGCGGCTACATCACGGCTTGGCGCGGCGGCGGCGGGTCCTCGAGCGCGCCCTCGGCGATCAGCGCCTCGATCTGCGCGTCGCTCATGCCGAGCAGCGTGTGGGCGATCTCGCGCGTGTGCTCGCCGAGCTGCGGCGACGGGCGCACGATCACGTCGCTGATGCCGCTCGCTGCGAATGCCGGGCCTTCGAGCGCCATCCGGCCTAGGCCGGGCTGGTCGATGAAACGTGCGTAGCCCCAGGTCTGATAGTGCGCGTCGTCGAGCTGGTCGGTGCCGGTGAACATCGGGCCGCACGGCACGCCGTGCTGCTGGAGCAGCGCCGCGATCTCGCGCTTGTTGCGGGTGCTCGTCCACGCGCAGAGCTTCGCGTCGAGCTCGTCCTGCGCGGCGAGCCGGCCGGCTGCGCTCGCGAAGCGCGCGTCGCTCGCGAGCGCGGCGTCGGAGGTCGCGGCGCACAGCGCGCGCCATTCGTCGTCGCTGCGCACCGTGATCACGCACCACTGCTGCTCGCCCGCACACGGGTAGGCGCCCCACGGCGCGCCTTGCTCGCTGCGGTTGCCGCGCGGCTTCACGCTGCCGGGCGCGAGGCCTTCCTTCAGCAGCAGCTCCGCGAGCATCCCGGTGACCGCCTCGATCTGCGCCACTTCGGCGTGCCCGCCGGCGCCGGTGCGCTCGCGCCGCAGCAGCGCCGCGAGTGCGGCGAGCGCGCAGATTCGGCCGGCGAGATGGTCCGGGAAGATCGCGCCCGAGCCGGCCGGGAAATCCTGGTCCGCGTAGTTCCAGAGATGCACGAGCCCGCCGAGCGGCTGCGTGCTCGGCCCGTAGCCGATCCAGCTCTTCCACGCGCCACGCGCTCCTAACAGCTGGCTCGAGACCATCACGCAGCGCGGATTCAGCGCGCGCACGGTCTCGAAGCCGACGCCCATGTCGTCCAGCGTGCCGGTCGCGCTGTTCTCGATGATCACGTCCGACTGCGCGATCAGTCGCTTCAGCGCCGCGAGACCGGCGGGCTGCTTCACGTTCACGCCGAACGAGCGCTTGCTGCGGCTCGACGACGTGAACGACGGCGAGGTCCAGCCGCCGGTCACCGTGCGCATGAAATCGGGATACGTGCGCGTCTCGATCTTGATCACGTCGGCGCCGTACTCGGCGAGCAAGCGGCCAGCCTCGACGCCGACGCCGCCGATGCCGAAATCGAGCACGCGCAAGCCGCTGAGCGGCAGCGACGGCGCGGGCGGCGCGCCCGCCGGCGCCGCGCGTCTTTGCGCCCCGCTCGCGAACGCGGCGAGATCGTCCTGACCGCGGCTCGGTGCCGGCGTGCGAAAGCCCTGCCGCACGCCGTCGAGCGAGAGGAACCCGCTCGCGACCGGACCGGTCAGGCCGGGCGCGACTTCCGCCTCGACGAACGTCCCGCGCGAACGCAGGTGCACGTTCTCCAGCACCTCGCTCGGCCGCAGCACCGGCGTGCAGACGATCCCGCGCCGCTGCGCCTCCGCCGAGACCTCCTCCATCGTCAGCTCGGCGAAGTGCGCCTCGTAGCGCTTCGTCAGCACGTCCGCGTTCATCAGGCGGGCCGGAAACGTCTCCCAGTGCGGGTCGGCGAACTCCTCGGGCTTGCCGAGCCACTCCCACATCGCCTTCCACTGCCGGGGCGAGAGCACGACGAGCCGCACGTAGCCGCCCTTGCACTTGTAGATCGTGTAGACCGGCCCGCTGCCGTTGCGAACTTCGGCGACGGGGAAGCCCTTCTCCCGTAACAAGCTCGCATTGCAGAACGACCAGTCGGTGGTCTGCGCGATGCCGAGCAGCAGCGAGAAGTCGAGGTGCTGGCCGCGCCCCGAGCCGCGTCGCTGCCAGAGCGCGAGCAGCGTCGCGAACGCCGCGGTCACCGCGGCGACGTCGTGCGCGAGCGGCACCGGCGGGATCAGCGGCGGCTTCGACGGAATGCCCGCCTTGAACATCATCCCGCTCATCGCCTCGAGCACCGCGTCGGTCGCGATCCAGTCCGCGTAAGGGCCCTTCTGGCCGAAGTCCGTGAGCGAGATATGCACGAGATGCGGATGCGCCGTCGCGATCTCGCTCGCCGCGAGGCCGTGCGCCGCGCGCTCGCGGGCGTCCGCGGATTCGAGCAGAACGTCACAGCTCGCGAGCAGCGCGCCGAGCTGCGCGCGGCCGCCGGCGCTCGCGAGGTCGAGCGTCGCGCCGCGCTTGTTCGCGTTGCGCCACGCGAAGTGCAGGCTCGCGCCCTCGTGCAGCGGGACGACGCCGCGCGAGCGCGCGCCGCCCGGCCGCTCGACGCGCAGCACGTCGGCGCCGAGGTCCGCGAGCAGCCGCCCGCACAGCTCGCCGCGCCCGTCGGCGAGATCGACGACGCGGACTCCGGCGAGCGGTTGTGCTTCGGCTGCGGCGGGCTTCGGCATCGGCGGCTCCTCGAGCGATGGGAAAGGCGCGCATTCTAAGCAGATCTCGAGCCCGCTTGCCGCGCGCGTTCGGATCGCCGCACACTCGCGTCTCCGCCGCGCGTCGCGGCGCACCCGGAGCCACGCCGTGGACTACCAAGACCTCCGCATCGAGCGCCGCGGCGACGTCGAGATCCTGACGATCGATCGCCCCGACGCGCGCAACGCGCTCACGTTCCGCACGTATGCCGAGCTCGAGCGCGCCGTGCGCGAGACGAGCGCGCGCTGCCTGGTCGTGACCGGCGCCGGCACCGCGTTCTGCTCCGGCGACGACGTGCGCCAGGTGATGGGCGGCGGCGATGCCAAAGCCGGCGAGCGGCTCTCCTCCGCGACGCCGCGGCTGACACCCGCCGCCGAGGCGCTGCTCACCAGCAACGTGCCGATCGTCGCCGCGGTGAATGGGCCCGCGGTGGGCTGGGGCATGGAGCTCGCGCTGATGTGCGACCTGCGCGTCGCGTCGGAGCGCGCGAAGTTCGGCGAGCTGTTCGTGCTGCGCGGGCTGTGCTGCGACGTCGCCGGCCTCTCACGGCTCGCGTCGCTGGTCGGCCGCGAGAAGGCGGCCGAGCTGCTCTACACCGGGCAGGTGATCGACGCGCAGGAGGCGCTCCGCATTGGGCTCGTCTCGCGCGTCGTCGCCGACGCGCAGCTGATGGAGAGCGCGCTCGCGCTCGCGACCCAGATCGCGTCGAATCCACCGCTCGCGGTGCGCCGGCTGAAGGCCGGCCTGCGCGAGGCGCTCGACCCGGATTGGAAGAGGCTCGGCGAGTGGGTGAGCCGCTCGCTCGGCGAGCTGTTCAAGACCGAGGACCACCGCGAGGGCGTGAAATCGTTCCTCGAGAAGCGCTCGCCGAAGTACGTCGGGCGTTAACGAGCAAGCTCGATCAGTCCCGAGCAGTTCCGAACTTTGCAAGTTTGCAGGGTCAGACCCCGGAGGACCCCATGGGCGTGCTGGCAGGCAAGATCGCGATCATCACCGGAGCGGGACGCGGCATCGGCCGCGAGCTGGCGCTCGATTTCGGGCGCGAGGGCGCGCGCGTCGTCGTGAACGACCTCGGCGGCGCGGCCGACGGCACCGGCGCCGCGCGCATCGCGGACGACGTCGTCGCGGAGTGCAAGGCGCTCGGCGGCGAAGCGGTCGCGAATTACGACAGCGTCGCGACGGTCGAGGGCGGGCAGCGGCTGCTGAGGACCGCGCTCGATGCGTTCGGCGCGTGCGACATCCTCGTCAACAACGCGGGCATCCTGCGCGACAAGACCTTGTTCAAGATGGAGGAGGCGGACTGGGACGCGGTGATCGCGGTGCACCTGAAGGGCCACTACGCGTGCTCGCGCCCGTTCGCGAACTACATCCGCGAGAGCAACCGGCAGGGCTGCCGGATCGTGAACTTCTCATCGGTCTCGGGGCTGTACGGAAACTTCGGGCAGGCGAACTACGGCGCGGCGAAGGCCGGCATCGCCGGCTTCAGCCGCGTGCTCGCGCTCGAGCTCGCGAAGTACGGCTGCACCGTGAACACGATCTCGCCCGGCGCGGCGACGCGGCTGACGATCCCGCTGATGCAGGGCCGCGGCGAGCCGGATCTCGCGAACGATCCGGCGCGCAGCCCCGCGCAGGTCGCGCCGGTCGTCACCTGGCTGTGCTCGGCGAAGGGCCAGGGCTTCACCGCGCAGATCCTGAACGTGATGCAGGGCGAAGTCGGCATCATGCAGCAGCCGGCGGTGATTCGCGCGTTCACGAAGGGGGGCGCCGGGTTCTCGCAGAGCGATCTCGACGCCGTGATGCCGCAGCTGCTTGCTGCGCGCGGCGAGAACCTCGCGCGCGCGAAGAAGGAAGGCGCGGCAGAGAAGATTTGAGCGATTGGGATCAGGGCGCCGGCTCGAGCCTCACGGCGACCGAGCGCGACGCGTCGACGAGCAGTCCGACCCAGGTGTCGCGCCAGCCGTACTTGGAATGGAGCGCCGCGCGCACGCGCTGCTGCGCCTCGGCGGTCGGAACTGGGCGCGCGTCGAACGGCCTCGCGGCCGCGCCGGGCAGCGCGAGCTGGATGTGCGGCGAGCGTTGCGCGTCGACGAACCACGGATTCTCGGGTGAGCCCGCCTCGAGCCACGAGACGCCGTCGAGCTCGGCGAACCAAACGTGGGTCTCGCGCGGCGATCCGTCCGGCCGCGTGGTCGTGACCACGGCGACGCCGTTCGATTCGAGCGCGAGCCCTGTGATCGCGACAAAGAGGGCGGCCGCTGCGCCGAGAGCGATCAGCGTGCGCTTCACTGCGTGGGCGCCTTCTCCGCGCCCTTCTTCTCCTCCGCCTTCGGCGTCCACGTTCGCGGCGTGAAGATCTGCGTCAGCAGATCCGGCTTCGCTTCGTCCCGCACGAGATGCGGCTGCCGCTCGCCGCCGCGGTACTCGACCATGTGCGTCGTGAAGAAGTCCGCGTTCTCGACGAGCAGCTCGAGCTTCGCGCCGTCCTTCTTCGCCGCGGCGAGCGCATCGGCGAGCACTTCGGGCGAGAACGCGCGCGCGTTCACCGCGACGATTTCCGCGCCGCTGCCGATCCCCGCTTCGGCGAGCGGCGAGCCGGGCACCACGTCTGCGACCCGCGCTTCGGGCGTGAGAAAGGCGCCGAGCGAGAAGCGCAGATCGCTGCCGGCCTCCGGCAGCGCCGCGTACGCCTCGCTGAGCGCGTTCGGCTCCTCCGTGTAGACGAGCTTCCAGCCCGCCGCCTCGATGCCTTCGACCGGAGCCGCCGGGCGCAGCTCGTCGACGCGCTCGCGGAAGAACGCTTCCCAATCATTCGACGCGACCGCGTTCAGCGCCGCGACGAGGTCGGCGCGCGTGTACGGCCTCACCTCGGGGCCGCTGTCGGGCGGCCCGAAGAATGCTCTGCAGAAGTCGTCGAGCGACTTCGCGCCGCGCGTCTTCGTGCGGATCAGCGCGTCGACCTCGAGCCAGAGCATCACGCCCTCGTCGTAGAAATCGACGCCGCGGCGCCAGCTGTGTCCTTCGAAGCGCGCCGCATAGCCGTGCTGCGCGTCGCGCGCGGTGTCGGCGAGCGGGCGCCACTCGCGGCCCTTCGTGTACGCGAGGCCGGCGGCCTGGAGCGCGAGCGTGTCGCGCGCCTGCTCGGGCGTGACGAGCGCGGAGCGCGCAGTGAGCACGTCGCCGAGATACGACGTCAGCCCCTCGTACACCCACAACAGGTCACCGATCATCGGCGTCGAGAAGTCGCGCGTCGCGAGCCCGCTGGGCCGGCGGTACTTCGCGTTCCACGAGTGCACGAACTCGTGCGGTAAGAGACTGTTCCCCGATAACAACAGCGCGTCTTCGAGGAAGCTGCGCTCGGGCAGTCGGTTGTCGCTCGACTCGTGGTGCTCGAGCCCGAAGTGCGCGACGTGATCCGAGAGCGTCAGCAAGAAGTCGTAACGGCCGTAGTGGTGCGCGCCGAACAGCGCGTACGCCTCGGGCACGAGCCGCGCGTACGCGGCGAGCGTCTCGGGCTTCGCCGCGAGCGCGGCCTCGCTATCGGCGACCACGTGCAGCACGTGCTCGGGCGCACCCGGCGGCGCCGCGAGCGGGATCGCGCGGTAGTGCGCCCCGCTCGCGACCGGCGAGTCGACCAGCGTCTCGAGCGAGACCGGCGCGTACTGAATGCGATGCCCGCGCTTCTCCGCGATGCGCAGCGCGGTCGCCGCCTCCCAGCCGCTCGGCAGCTCGAGCTCCGGCTCGAACGCGAGCTCGGAAGCGCGCGGGCCGTCGGGATAGAGCAGCAGCGTATTCCACGCGACCACCGCGACGCGCGCCGACGCGGGCGGCGCGCCGCTGAAGCCCTCGCCGCCGCTCGGCGCGAGATAGTCGAGCGTCACTTCGATCCGCGAAGCGTCGGCGGGCACGACGACGCGCAGCAGCCACGGGTCGACCGGATCGCGCTCCCACGCGAGCAGCTGCTTTCCAGCGCGAATCCGTAGCCCCGCGAGATCGGCCACCGGCCCGTTCGGCGCGTGCTCGCCGGGCAGCCACTTCGCGTAGCGGAGCGCGAGTGGCCCTGGCGTCACGGGAATCGTCTCGCGCGCGTGGAACACGTGCTGCGGCGCCTCGCGCAAGTCGACGCTCGAGCGGATCGGCTCGGCGGCCGCCGTTCCCAACAACCCGAGCGTGCAAAGGGCAGCGAGCAGAAGCTTCGGCATGGAGATCCTCACGGGGTTGGCGGCTCGGCGCCGGCGTTGAACGATCGATGCAAGGAAACCGCGGCGATGGACGTCAGTTCGCCGCCGGCGGCGACTTCGGCTTCGCGTGCCGCTGCTCGAACTCGTCCGCGAGCTTGCGGCAATCGTCGATGTCGTTCGCGCTCAGCTTGCGCTGCGCGGCGAAGAGCGCGCGGCGCGCATTCGGATAGAACGAGCGCGCGGCGATCTCGAGCCAGCGGCAGGACTCGATCGGATCGCCGAGCGCGCTCCGCGGCTGCCCGAGCAGCACGCCGAGCGCGTACTGCCCGTCGGCGTTTCCAGCCTCGGCGGCGCGCCGATACCACGACGCCGCTTCGAAGTCGTCCTCGCGCGTGCCGATGCCCATGTCGTGGTGGAAGCCCATCTGATACTGGGCCGCCGGATCGCCGCGCTCGGCGGCGCGCCGGTGCCAGACGAGCGCCGCCACCGGATCCCGGGCGACGCCGATACCGCCGTCGAGCCGCAGCGCGATCGCGAGCTGCGCCGTCGGCTCGCCCTGCTCCGCCGCGGCGAGATACCAGCGCGAAGCCTCCGCGTCGTCCTTCGCCGAGCCGCGGCCCTGCGAGAGCATGTCCGCGAGCTGGCGCTGCGCGTTCGGATGGCCCTGCTCCGCGGCCACGCGCAGCCAGCGCACGGCAGCCGCGGGATCCGCAGTCGCGCCGACGCCGTAATCGATCATCACGGCCATGCGATACGCAGACTCCGCATCCCCGAGCTCGGCCGCTTGCTGATACCAGCGCAGCGCCTCGGCGTGGTTCGCCGGCCCGCCCGCGCCGTTCGCGTACAGCTGCCCGACGTTCCGCATCGCCTCGACATTGCCGGCGCGGGCGAGCTCCAGGTTCTCGTCGAGCGCTTGCTGGAGCACCGCGCGCTGCTGCGCTTTGTCTGCCTCGATCTGCCGCACGGGATCGGTCGGCGCGCACGCGGCCGCGAGCGCGAAACCCAATAACAGCGCGATGCGAGCTCTCATGGCCGCCCCCGGGTCGGCGCAAGGTAGCGGCGTGTTCGGATCGGTCCGCAGAGCTCGCGCGCCGCCAGTCGTCACGCCGAGCGCGGAACCCAGAGCAGCACCAGCGAGTCCACGCTCGCATCGGCCTTGCGCGGCGGGACGCGGATCTCGCCGATCTCGAGCAGCGCGATGCAGAGCCCGGTCTTCCCGCTGCCCGTCATGCCGACGCAGACCGCGTGCGTCGTCAGATCCTTTGCGTCGTACAGCAGCGGCGTGTCCGTCTCCGCCCCATCCGCGGTGAGCACGCGGCCGAGGAAGAAGCTGCCGAGCTTCTCGTAGTCGTCCGAGCGGAACATCGGACCAGCATCGCCTGCGCGCGGGCAGCGAGGCAACCGACGCACAGTCGAAAAAATCGTGCTTGGTTTCCAACGCACGATGATCTACACGAATAGGTCCCGCTGAACGGAGCCGACGTTGCCCGATCGGATCGTGCAGGAGGAGCTGGAGCTGCTCGCGCGGGTGCGCGACACGCTCGGGAGGACGGGCGAGCCCGAAGCGCCGAGCGAAGCGGGCCTCGTGCAGGACCTGCACGGCATCCGCGATCAGCTGCTCGACGGCGCGCCCGACCCGTACGACCAGACCCAGCTGACGCTGCGCTTTCACGTGCAGAGCTCGGTGCTCGATCAGCTCCGAAAATCGCGCCAAGCGCCGCGCGTCGACCGCTCGTCGCCGTACTTCGCGCATCTGCGGCTGCGCGAGAACGGCCGCGTGCGCGACTTGTGCATCGGCAAGGCCACGCGCCTCGACCACGGGCTGCGCATCGTCGACTGGCGCAACGCGCCGATCGCGCAGCTCTTCTACCGCTACCAGCAGGGCGACGAGTACGAGGAAGAGATCAGCGGGCGCAAGCAGGTCGGCAGCGTCGACGCGCGCCGCACGGTGACGATCCGCGCCGGCGAGCTCGAGCGCGTCGAGGCGCCCGAGGGTGTGTTCGTTCCGGACGAGCACGCCGAGGAGGGCTGGCGCGTCTCGGCGAAGGCGCTGCCGCGCCTCGCCGGCGGAGAAGGCGCGGCGCTGCGCGTCGCGAGCAGCGAGAGCGGCGCGCGCCGGCTCGGCACCGACCCGACCGGCCGCGCGCTGCGCGCGGACAAGCGGCTGCCCGACATCGCCGGCCTGATCGACGCCGCGCAGTTCGACCTGATCACGCGGCCGAGCAGCGGGCTCGTCGTGATTCGCGGCGCCGCCGGCTCGGGCAAGACGACCGTCGCGCTGCACCGCATCGCGTTCCTCGCGTACGACGACCCGGCGATCGACTCGAACGCGACGCTGTTCCTCGTGTTCTCGCAGGGCCTGCGCGACTACGTGAGCCACGTGCTGCCGGCGCTCGGCGTCTCGCGCGTCGGCGTGCGCACGTTCCACCAGTGGTCGGGCGACGTGCGCCGCCGCCATTTCCCGCAGCTGCCGGAGCGCATCCGTCCGGACACGCCGGCGCTCGTCGCGCGCCTGAAGCTCCACCCCGCGCTGGAAGTGGCGCTCGAGCGCCAGGTGGCGCGCGCGCCGGGCGAGCCCTCGCGCGCGCGCGCGATCGACGACTGGATCAGCGTGCTCGGCGATCTCGCGCTGCTGCGCGACGCGTTCGCGGAAGTCGCGCCCGAAGCGTTCCGCCCGGCCCATCTCGAAGAGGCCGTCGCGCATTGCCGTCGGCAGATGGAGGCCGTGCAGGCGTGGCTCGGCGGCGATCGCGAGGTGGAGGCCGAGCTCGATCTCGAGGACGACCCGCTGTTGTTGCGGGCGTGGCAGCTGCGCAACGGGCCGCTGCTCGCGCCGAGCGGCGAGCCGCTCTCTTACCGCCACATCGCGATCGACGAGGTGCAGGACTTCTCGCCGCTCGAGGTGCGCGTGTTGATCGAGTGCGCCGACGCGCGGCGCAGCGTGACGCTCGCCGGCGACACGCAGCAGCACGTGATGCAGGCCGCCGGCTTCAGCGATTGGTCGCAGTTCTTCAGGCACTTGGGGCTCGCCGCCGCGCACGTCGACACGCTGCAGATCAGCTACCGCTCGTCCGCCGAGATCACGCGCTTCGCGATGGAGCTGCTCGGCCCGCTACGCGAGAAGGACCTCGCGCTGATGACGACGCGCTCCGGGCCGCCTGTCGAGCTGTTCCACTACACCGAGCACGGCGCCTGCATCGCCTCGCTCGCGGATGCGCTGCACGCGCTCGCGAGCGCCGAGCCGCTCGCGTCCGTCGCCGTACTCACTCCGTCGCGCGAGCTGAGCGAGGTCTACTACCGCGGCCTCCAGCAGAGCGACGTCCCGCGGCTGCGCTGGGTGCAGCAGCAGAACTTCGCATTCACGCCCGGCGTCGAGGTCACCGAGATCGAGCAGGTGAAGGGCCTCGAGTACGACTACGTCGTGCTCGCCGCCTGCGACGCCGCGCACTATCCGCTCGATGCGAAGTCGCGGCGCTTACTCCACGTGGGCGCTACGCGCGCGGTACATCAGCTCTGGGCGACGTGCGTGGGGGAGATGAGTGCGGTGGTGGAGGAGGCGGCGGAGAAGTGCGCCGTCGAAGACTCAGCTCCCACCTGAGTAGAGGCGGAAGTTCTCGTTCTCATTTCCTCGGATCACTAGCACCGCGCTCTCGCCGATCAGGGTGACCCAAGTGAACGACGGCCGCTCATTGGCTTCGTCGATCCCACCCCGCCGGCCGTGCAGCGCGCTCGTGATCGCGATCTCGAACGGCTTGACCGCGAAGATTCGTTCGAAACGGCCGACTCCGTCGTCGCCATCGCTGCGGGAGTACCGCCAGAGGGCGTCGGGGTCGACACCGTCGGCGACGAAGAGAGCCGCATGGGAGACGAAATCGAGGTTCTCGATCGTGCGCATCAGCGCGTCGAGCCCTTCGGTGGAGGCGGGCGGCTCCTCGGGCAATACCGCTGCCAGCTTCGGCGCGAGCTTGTCGATCTGCTCCTTCGCGATCCCGTGGAAAACGCTCTGACGATGCGCTTGGACGCGGCGATCTCCCAGCTCGAGCGCGACGATCAGCGCCCACACGCAAACGAAGACCACGCCGGCGCGAATCCAGTAGAAGCGGGGCGGACGCTGTGGAGGGAGTGACTCCGACAGCTGACTCGCTCGCATCAACGTCACGAGCTCGTGAATGCCCAGCACGAAGCACAACGCGACGCCGATCGCCGCGAGGCCGACGCTCGAGAAGAACACGCCGTAGAGCGCTGCCTCCAGCTGCGGCCCGAAGATGTCCCAGCCGAGCGCCGTGTCGAAGCTGCCGAGCACGACCAACAGTGCGCCAATCCCGAGTAGGCTCGCGGTTGAGCGAATCGTGAACGTCAACATCTGCTCTTCCTTCGCGCAGCGAGCCGGCGCAAGGGTTGCGCCTCGACTCTCCCTAAGCGCCCACGTCCAACACTTCGCGCTCGTAGGTCGCCAGGTCGGAATACGGCTCGAGCGTGTCCGCGCGCGCGGGATCGGCGGCGCCGAGCGCGACGCTGCCGCTGCGCTCGACCAGCTGCGCGACGAACGCGCGCAGCGCGCTCAGTGGGTCGGGCGCGCTCGCGAGCTTGCGCGGGTCGAAGCGGTCGCTCCGCAGGCGCACGCAGCGCAGCTCGCCGCCTTCGAGCGAGCGCCAGCCCGCGAGTAGGTCGACGAGTAGGACGGGCCTCGCCGCGAGGCCGCGCACCGCGGCGAGCGAGATCGCGTCGAGCTTCGTGTAGGCGAGCTGCACGCGGCGGCCGTCTTCGAGCGCGAGTGTCAGGGCCGCATCGCCGAGCGCGACTGGCTTCGCCTCGCTGAGCTTCAGCGATGCGAAGCGTGGGCCCGGCGCGGGTGCGGGGTCCTCGTCGAGCAGCTTCAGCGCATCCCAGTCTTCTTCCAGCGCTGCGATCTCGAGCTGCGATTCGGCTCGAGGTGCCGGCGCGCTCTCGGCGTCGGGCTCGGGCTCGGTCAGCTCGGGCCCGGCGGGGACCAAGTCCGCGCTCAGCTCGTGAGCCGTGTGATCCCAGTCAGGCGGGGTCTCCGCTTGTGACGGGGGCGCTCCCGCGAGCGCGCTGCTCTCCGGGTCGTCGCGCCAAGCGGTCTTGCGCGCGGGCCCGAGCTCGATGCCCGAGCTCTCTTGTGGCGCGGGATCCGGCGCCTCCGCGTCGAGCGCCTGCGCGAGCGCGCGGAAGCGATCGCGCATCGCATCCGGCAGCTCGGTCTCCGCGAGGCGCCGCGCGAGCTGCTTCGCGACGAGCGCGTCGAGCTCGCGCGCCTGATCGACGGCGCGCTGCGCGAGCGTCGGCGCGAGCGCTCCGCGTTTCGGCGCGGCGAGCCAGCGCAGCGCGTCGAGCGCGAGGCCGCGCTCCATCTCGCGCAGCTGCGGCACGAGCCGCGCGACCAACGCGACGTCGAAACCGTAGTCGGGCAACGCGGCGCGCACCTCGACGTAGCGCTGCGCGGCGCGCATGCCGTCGCCCGCGGCCAGCTCGCGCTGTGCGAGCGCGAGCACCGCATGCGCTGCGTCGCCGGCGCAGCCGCTGGCGACGCACGCGTCCCAGTACGCGTCGACGGCGTCGGCGTCGCGCGGACTCTGCTTCACCTGCAGCGCGAGCTTCGCGATCGCGCCGCCGAGGTCGCCCTGCTCGCGCAGCGCGAGCGCCTCCGCGACCGCGGTGTTCCCGCGCACGGTCACCGCTTCTTCGAGCCCGGCGTCGAGCTTCGCATCGAGCCCCGAGTGCTTGATCGCGAGCGCCACCGCAGCGCCGAACGCGAAGCCGCCGATGTGCGCAGCGTAGGCAGTGCCGTCGCCGATCCCGAACTTGCTCGCGAGCCACGCCTGCAGCAGCTGGTTCGCGAACCAGAGCGGCAGCGTCATCCACGCGGCGACTTCGAAGGTGCCCTGATAAATGCGCAGCATGAAGACCGTGAAGTACCAGAAGCGGATCTGCGTGGACCAGAAACGCACGAGGAACGCGCCGAGCACCGCCGAGATCGCGCCCGATGCGCCGACCAGCGGAACGCCGGGCGTCGCGCCGGTCGCGAGGAAGAAGAGTCCAGAGGCGAGCCCCGATGCCAGATAGAACGCCGCGAACAGTGCGCGGCCCCAGCGATCCTCGAGCGCGGGCGCGGCCATGAAGAGCAGAAACAGATTCCCCAACAGGTGGCCCCAGCCCGCGTGCATGAACATGTGCGCGAACAGGCCCCATCCACTCACGTCGCCGCGGACGAGGCCGTGCGCGAAGTACGGATGCTCGCGCTTCGCCGCGCTGAGCTCGGCGAGCGCAGGCCCCAGCTCCGCATCGAGCTCGGCTTGCTCGGCCGTAACTTCGAATTGCGAGTAGTGGTCCGGGGGGAGCGCGCCGCTCGTGTAGAGCTCCTCGTACGCGGCGCGCTCGTCGTCCGGCAGCGGCTCGAGCGCGCGCGAGTCGAGGCGCAGATACGGCCGCTCGGCCCATGCCTCGAGCGCCACCGAGAGCCGCTCCTGCGCGGCGATCGCCCGCTCGGCGGCCCGCTCGACACCGAAGTGCGTCGCGAGCAGCGCGAGCACGCAGCTCGCCATCACCGCGTACGTCACCCACGGCTGGCGCCGGACCGCGGAATCCTGATGACCGATCGGGAGAAGGATCACCGGCGTCGAATCGGCAAGTTCTCAGGGAAGCTGGAGCCGAGGCATGCGACTGGGCGGTCGTTGGGCGGGGATCCAGCACGACCGTCTTGCCGGGAGGTCGCCCCGCGCGGGCGGCGGTGCGGTCAGAAGTCCTTCTCCCACCAGCCGACGTCCCAATAACGACCGAGCTTGCGGCCGACTTCCGTGTAGACGCCGACCGGCGTGAAGCCGAGGCGCTCGTGCAGGCGCACCGAGGGCTCGTTCGGCAGCGTGATGCCGGCGAGCAGGCGATGGACGTCCTCGCCGCGCAGCGCAGCGAACAGCGCGCCGTAGAGCCGCGGGCCGACGCCGTGCGCGCGTTCGTCCGGTGCGACATAGATCGTCAGCTCGACGCTCGTCTCGTACGCGGGCTTCGTGCGGAACTGCATCGAGCCGGCATATCCGATCACGTCGCCCGCTTGCTCCGCGACGAACAGCTGATGGCGCCCGCTGCGCGCGAACTGCGCGAGCCACGGCTCGCGCTCCGCTTCGCTGTACGGCTTCACGTCGAACGTGATCGGCGTGTGCTCGACGTACCAGTTGTAGATCTCGGTGAGGCGCGCGAGATCGCGGCGGTCGGCGCGGCGAATGAGCGGAGCTGAGCGGATGGACGTGCCCATCGCACTATCCTGCGGCGTTCGCTCGCGAGCTGCACCACTGTTCGCGGGGAACGTCCCGTGGAATGAGCCGAAGGCGACCATGCGAGAGCTGCGAGACATCTTCGACGCGGTCGAGCGCCTCGCTCAGCGCGGGGAAGCCGGGGTGCTCGCGAGCGTCGTGCACGTCGAGGGCTCGACGTACCGCCGCGCCGGCGCGCGCATGCTCGTGCTGCCGGACGAGACGCTGGTCGGCCTGATCAGCGGCGGCTGCCTCGAGGGCGACCTGCTCGAGCACGCGCGGCGCGTGCGCGCGAGCGGAACGCCGGAGCTCGTGAAGTACGACCACCGCGGCGAGGACGACATCGTCTGGGGCCTCGGGCTCGGCTGCGCGGGCGCCGTCGAGGTGTGGCTGGAGCGGGTCGGGCGCGCGCAGCCGGGGCCGCTCGCGTGGCTCGCCGCCTGGAGCCGCGCGCGAGAGAGCGGCGCGCTCGCGACCGCGCTCTCCGGCCCGCGCGCCGGCGAGCGGCGCGCGCTCGGAGCACGGAGCGGACTCGCAGGAACGCTCGCGCATCCGGCCGTCGACGCGGCGCTGCGCGAGAGCCTCGCCTCGGGCGACGGGCGCCACTTCGCGCTCCCGGCGCTCGCGGCCGACGTGCTGATCGAGGTCGCGCGCGCACCGCTGCGGCTCGCGCTGTTCGGCGCCGGCCCCGACGCGGTGCCGCTCGCGCGGATCGCGCGCGAGCTCGGCTGGGACGCCGCGGTGATGGACCACCGCGCGGCGTACGCGGTCGCTGAGCGTTTCCCGGGCGCGGACGTGCGGCTCGCGGAGGTGATGCGCGCGGTCGAGCGCGCCGAGGTCGACGCGCGCACGCACGCGGTCGTGATGACGCACCACTACCTGCACGACCGCACGATCCTCGCGGCGCTGCTCGCGACGCCCGCTCCCTACATCGCGGTATTGGGGCCGAAGCAGCGTACGCAGGACCTGCTCGCCGATCTCGAGAAGGACGGCATGGAGCTGGGCGACGAGGAGCGCGCGCGAGTGTTCGGGCCGGCGGGCCTCGACATCGGCGCGGACGCGCCCGAGGAGATCGCGCTCGCGATCTGCGGCGAGGTGCAGGCGTTCGCGAGCCGGCGCCCCGGCGGCGCGCTGCGCGAGCGCAAGGGCCCGATCCACGAGCCCGCGGCCTGAGGCCGTGCCGTCCGCGAGCGTCCGCAAGCGCATCCTTTGCAAGTTTGCAGGGTCAGACCCCGCTCCTGGGAAGTCGTGTTGAGGCCGGCGCCGGTTACTGCGGTCGTGCTCGCGGCGGGCGGGTCGCGGCGGCTCGGGCGGCCGAAGCAGCTGCTCGTGCTCGCGGGGCAGCCGCTCGTGCGGCGCGCGGCGCTCGCGGCGCTCGGGTCTTGCGCGGCGCACACGCTCGTCGTCACCGGCGCGCAGGCGCGCGACGTCGAGCGCGCGCTCGCCGGGCTCGCGGTCGAGTGCGTGCACTGCGCAGGCTGGGAGAAGGGGCTCGCGGCGTCTCTGCGCGCGGGCGTCGGCGCCGCGCTCGCGCGCGATCCGCACGCGAGCGTGCTGCTGCTGCTCGCCGACCAGCCCGCAGTGGATTCAGCGCTGCTCGATCACCTGGTCGCGCTCCACGCGTCCGGGCGCGAGCTCGCTGCCTGTCATTACGGCGGCGAGCTGGGCGTCCCCGCGCTGTTCGCGCCGCGCTTCGCGCGCGAGCTGCTGGCGCTCGACGGCGACCGCGGCGCGAAGCCGCTGCTCGCGCGCGAGCGCGCGCGAGTTGCGGCGATCCCCTTCGAAGCAGGCGCGCTCGACGTCGACACGCCAGAAGATTGGGAGCGCGTGTCGCGGCTCTTCGACGCGCGCGGCGTGGAGAGCCGGTGACGAAGCGAAAGCCGCCCGAGCTGAGGTTCGACTCGTGGCTCGAGCGGCAGATCCGAGACGCACGCGAGCGCGGGCTGTTCGACTTCGCCGCGCCGAACGCGGACATTCGCCGACTGAATCGCACCGCGAGCCGCGGCCCGCCCACGACGCAGGCGCTGCTCGACGCCGACGGGCGGGCCACCGCCTGGCGCGCGGCGCGTGCTACGACGAGCTCCTCCTAACAACGAGGCGACCCCGATGCCGCGACTCGAGTTCTTCTACGACTGCAGCAGCCCGTGGACCTATCTCGCGTTCCACAGAATCGAGGACGTCGCGCGCGCGCATTCCGCGCAGCTCGTCTGGCGCCCGATCCTGGTCGGCGGCGTGTTCAACGCCGTGAACGACACGGTCTACGAGAGCCGCGCGAAGCCGAACCCGCGCAAGGCGAAATACCACACGAAGGATCTGCAGGATTGGGCGCGCCTGTACGGCCTGACGATCGGCTGGCCCACGGTGTTCCCGGTGAACAGCGTGAAGGCGATGCGCGGCGCGATCGCGGCGCAGGAGCGCGGCGCGCTGCCCGCGTGGTCACGCGCGTGCTTCGAGGCGTATTGGAGGCGCAATCAGGACCTCGCGCAGGACGCGGTGCTGGAGGACTGCGCGAAGCGGGTCGGCCTCGATCCGGCGTGGCTGCGCGAGCGCAGCGCGACGCCCGAGATCAAGCAGCGACTGCGCGAGAACACCGACGAGCTGATCGCGCGCGGCGGCTTCGGCTCGCCGACGATGTTCGTCGACGAGGCCGACATGTTCTTCGGAAACGACCGCCTGCCGCTCGTCGAGGCCGCGCTGCGCCGCGCCGGCGGCGCCTGAGCTCGCGTCGGCCGCGGCGCCAGCACAGATCCACCCAAGCGGCGCGCGTGTGCGCTGCAAAGCGTCTGCCGTGGCAGCTTCGCGTTGACACGCGTCAGCGGCCTCGGAATCCTCGTCGACCCGCCGCCGTCGGCCGATGCTGACGGTGACACCAAGGAGTGACGCCATGCCCACCCCCAACGACCGCAAGCGAACCGTGGCGGTGGTGGGCGCGACGGGCGCCGTCGGCGAGGTCGTGCTCGAGCTGCTCGCGCAGCGTGGCTTCCCGGTGGGCGAGCTGCGCGCGCTCGCGAGCGAGCGCTCGGCCGGCAGCAGCGTGAGATTCGCGGGCCGCGCGGTGCCGGTGCAGGAGGCGAAGCCCGCCGCGTTCGACGGCGTCGACTTCGCGTTCTTCGCGGCGACCGGGTCGCTCTCGAAGCAGCTCGCGCCCGAGGTCGCGAAGCGCGGCGGGATCGCAATCGACAAGTCGAGCACCTGGCGGATGGATCCGCAGGTGCCGCTCGTGGTGCCGGAGATCAACCCCGACGCGCTCGAGAAGCACCGCGGCATCGTCGCGTGCCCGAACTGCACGACGATCGGCTTCGTGATGGCGCTCGAGCCGCTGCGCCGCGCGGCGGGCGTGAAGAGCGTCGTCGTCACGACGCTCCAGGCCGTCAGCGGAACCGGGAAGCCCGGCATCGAGGAGCTCGATCGCCAGCTCGTCGAGACCGCCGCACAGCGGACGCCCACGCTGCAGACCTACGCGGTGCCGATCGCGCACAACGCGATGCCGCTGTGCGAGACGTTCCGCGACGACGGCTACTCGACCGAGGAAGTGAAGCTGCTGTACGAGACCCGCAAGATCCTCGGCGACGGGAAGCTCGACGTCTCGATGACCTGCGTGCGCGTGCCGGTCCGCGTCGGGCACTCGGCGACGATGCTGGTCGAGACGGAGCGCCCGCTGTCCGCGGACGATGCGCGCAAGGCGCTCGCAGAATTCCCCGGCGTGATCGTGAAGGACGATCCCGCGCGCAACGTGTTCCCGACCGCGCTCGACGTCGCGGGGCGCGACGAGGTGTTCGTCGGCCGCGTGCGCAAGGACCTCGGCAGTAACAAGCTGTGGCTGTGGCAGGTGAGCGACAACCTACGAAAAGGCGCAGCTCTGAATGCGATTCAGATCGCCGAGGAGATGATGGCGCGCGGCTTGAAGTAGACCTTCTCCGTTTCGAGGTTCACGCCTCGGCGATCTGATCGCATTCAGAGCTTTCCTTGTTGACTTCGCTTCGGCGGCGAAGCGCCGCCTCCGCTGCGCGCTTCGCTTGCGTGGGCGGTGTCGGCAGTTCGCGGCGACGCAGATCGAGGTCGCACTGATTCGATCTTGGCGCGTCAGGCATCGAGCTCGGCCGCGCGCTTAGGTCACGCAGGATGTATGGGCGGTGCTCTTCGGGTTCCGTCGCGGTAGTGATTGAGGCGTGAGGCCTCCTCCTTCGCGCGCGGCGTTGGTTCGGTATGCGGCGTTTCAGCTGCCGGGGATTGGGCTCGCGGCGGCGCTGTCGTTCGCGGCTTGGGAGTGGTTCGAGGTGCCGGCGTGGGCGGTGCTCGGGGCGCTCGCGCTGTGGATCGCGAAGGACGCCATGCTCGCGCGCTTCGTCGCGACCGCGTACGAGACGAGCGCGCGCGGCGGGCCGCACGATCTGGTCGGGAAGCGCGGCGTCGCAGTGACGGAGCTCGCGCCGAGCGGGGCGGTGCGCGTCGGTGCGGAGCGCTGGCGCGCAGAGTGCGCAGACGGCATCGACGCGATCGCCGCGGGGGCGGCGGTGCGCGTCGTCGCGGTCGAGGGGCTGACGGCGCGCGTCGAGCCTTTGCGAAGCGAGAGCGCGAGTTGAAGTTCGCGAGCGCGCTCGCGAAGGTCCGCCGCGTGCCGCAGAAGAAGCCGCGCCCCAGCCCGCTCGATTCGCTGCTTCGCTTGCTGACGCTCGACGCGCTCGATCGCGACCTGTTTCTCGCAGAGGCGCCGAACGGAGAGGGCCGGCTGTTCGGCGGGCTCGTGGCCGCGCAATCGGCGCTCGCGGCGAGCGCCACGGTGCCGGCCGAGCGCGCGCTGCACTCGCTGCACGCGTACTTCCTGCGGCCCGGCTCGCACGGCGCGCCGATCCGCTTCCTCGTCGATCGCATCCGCGACGGCAAGAGCTTCACCACGCGGCGCGTCGTCGCGCATCAGGGCGGCGAGGCGATCTTCAATCTCGACGCGAGCTTCTGCGCGCCCGAGCAGGGCATCGAGCATCAGGACCCGATGCCCGAGGCGCCGCCGCCGGACGGGCTGCCGGATTGGGAGAACCTGCGCGCTGCGATGCTGCACGACACGCGCGCAAAGCGGCGGCAGGCGGTCGAGGTGCGCGTGTGCGATCCCGACGATCCGAGCGGCGCGCCGCAGCCGCCTGACAAGCGCGTCTGGCTGCGGCCGATCGCGAAGCTGCCGGACGACCCGCGCATCCACGAGGCGCTGTTCGTGTACGCGAGCGATCGCACGCTGCTGTCGACCGCGTCGCGCCCACACGGGCTGCCGTGGGGGCACCGCAGCGTCGCGAGCCTCGATCACGCGATGTGGCTGCACCGGCGCGCGCGCTTCGAAGGCTGGATGCTGTACGCGTCGCACAGCCCGGTCGCGCACGACGCGCGCGGGCTCGTGCTCGGCGCGATGTACGACGCGCGCGGCACGCGCGTCGCGTCGGTCGCGCAGGAAGGCCTCGTGCGCGCCCCGCGCTGAGGCGGGCCTTCGCAGCGCGTCAACGAACGTCGCCGGCCTTCCGCGACCGCTTCGCGATCACGATCGTCTCGCCGCCCGGCGTCCACGGGCGCTGATCGAAGCCGCCGTAGAGCTGCTCGATCGCGAAGCCGGCGCGCGCGAGCAGATGCTCGAGCTCGTAGCGGTGGAACCAGCGCAGCTGAAGCTCGCCTTCGCCGCAGTCTTCGGGCGCGTCGGCGACGAAGCGCACGCGCAGCGTCAGCAGCTGGCGCGCGGGGTCGCGCGTCACGCGGTCGAAGCGCTGCACGGCGCCGCGCGGCGTGCTCGCACGGGCGGCGAGCGCCTCGGGCTCCTCGCGCAGCGCGATGCGGTCGAGGCGCGGGTCGAACACGTCGAGCGCGAGCCGGCCGCCCGGCGCGAGGTGGCGGCGGATGTTCGCGAGCGCGGCGAGCTGCGCCGGCACGTCGAGCAGGTGCGAGAACGCGCGGAACGGCACCGTGATCAGCCGGAAGCGGCGCGCTCCGAGATCGAACGACTCCATCGTCGCGCGCACGAGCTCGAGATTCGGCGGCGGCTGCTTCGCGCGGAACACGTCGAGCATGTCGCGCGACGCGTCGACGCCGACGCACGCGACGCCGTCGCGCGCGATCGGCAGCAGCACGCGGCCGGTGCCGCAGCCGAGCTCGAGCACCGGTCCGCCGCTCGCCTGCGCGAGCGCACGGTAGAACGCGACGTCCTGCGAGCCGCCGCGCAGCACCTCATTGATCGCGTCGTAGTGCTGCGCAACCAGCCGCGCGTATCCGTCGGAATAGGTCATCAGCGAGGACGTTCCTCCTTTCCCCCGGCGCGTCGCAAATTCGGAGGAGCGTCCCCGACTTCGACCTTGCTTGCGGGTCAGTGCTCGGGGGTACGGGAGAGCAGGAACTGCGCGAGCTGGCGGAGATCCTCGTTCGGGTGGTCGCGCTCGATCTCGCGCAGCACGGCGAGGCCCTCGCGGCCGAGCAGGCTGAGCGCGGCGAGCGCGGGACGCGTCGCGTCCGTGTCGCTCGCGCGGGCCCCGAACACGCGGGCGCGCAGCAGCGGCGCGCCTTCGGCCGGGAACGCAGGCAGCAAGCGGAGCGCGGCGGCCTGCACCTGCGCGTCGGCGTCGAAGAGCGCGTCGACCGCCGCGCCGGCGGCGGCCGCTCCCTCGCGGCGCGCGAGCGCTTCGAGCGCGGCGGCGCGCACTTCGCCCGCTGCGTCGCGCCGAGCGAGCGCTTCCAGCTTCGCCGCATCGATGCCGCCGGGCGCGCCGCGCAAGATCGCAGCGCGCATCCGCGGATCGCTAGACGCCCCGATGCGGCGCGCCTCCTCCGCCGACAACGCGCCCATCGCTCCGAGCGCCTCGATCGCGAGCGGAGCGAGCGTGCCCCCGCCGGCGCTGAGCTTTCGCACCTCGGGCTCGAGCGCCGCGAGCCGGCGGCGCGCCGCGAGCGTGAGCACGCTCGCCCGCAGCTCGTCCGGCCGCGTCGAATCGAGGAGCAATGCGCCGAGCGCCTCGCGCCCGGCCGTGACGAGCTGAGGCGCCAGCGCTGGACGCAGCGCGAGCCGCTCGATCGCTTCGAGCGCGGTCGGCAGCTCCGCGCGCTGTGCGAGCTGCGCCAACGCCGTCACACCTGGCGATCCCGCGCGCGCCGTGCGGGGTAGACGCAGATACGACGCGAGCGCGTCGACCGTGGCGGGCGTCGGATCGCGCGCGAACGCCTCGCCGCGGCCGGCGACCGCCCACGCGTCGCGCTGCGGAAAACGCTTCATCCAGAGCGAGCCGTTCGGCAGCGGCTCGAGCGCGAGCAGCACGCGCTCGCCGCGCGCAAAGCGCAGCGCGCGGCTCGCTGCGAGCTCCTCCCAAGCGAGCCGCAGGTTTGCGCCGGCGGCGCTTCCGCCGGCGAGCGCGTGCTCGACCGCGAGCTCCGCGCTCCAGCCCTGCGCATCGAGCTGGCGCAGCGAGCGGACCGTCCCGACGACGACGTGCGCGGCCGTCTCCGCAGGGATCAGCAGCGCGCCCGGCGCTGCGCGCGGCCTCGCCGCGCGCGGCGCCGCCGGTGTCGCCGCCGCAGCGCCGGCGGCGAGCAGTGCGGCGACGATCCAGAATGCATGTCGGAGAGAGGGAGCGCTCAGGGCACCACCGAGACGCCGGGCGGGTCGTAGGCGCCGTTGCCGTCGACGTCGACGAACAGCGCGTTCGTGAAGCCGAGCGCGCGCACGCCCGACTCGCTCGCGGTGACGTTCACCAAATCGGCCAGCGTCGGGTTCTGCGCGGCCGAGAGATTGCGCGGGAACACTGGGAACATCGGCGGCGAGACCCCGGGCGTTCCCTTCACGACGACGACGATCCACTCGTCGCGCGTGAGCCCGGTCAGCGGGACCGTGAGATGCGTCTCGAGCCGCGACGCGCCCGGCAGCGCGATCGGCAAGGGCGTCGAGCCGACCGTGAAGTCCGTGCCCGCGACCAGCGTCGTCGTCGGCACCGCGTCGTAGAGCGTGGGAATGCCGCCGCTCGTCTGCGCGACGCGCGTCGACGCGTTGCGGTAGATCTCGATCGTGTCGTACGGCGCCCAGACCGGCGCCTGGACGTGGATCACGAGATCGACCGAGCCGTCGGTTGCGCTGACGAGCGTCGAGCCGCCGAGCGAGAAGTCCGCGAGCGCCGCGCCCTCGACGAGACGCGTCTGCACGTAGACGCCCTGCCCGCCAACCGCGCGACCGCCGCTCACCGCCTGCGCGATCTCCGCGTCGGAGATCGCGCTCGGCGCGTCGCTCGACGACGGCGTCCAGGTGCGCGCGCCCGCGGTTTCGAGGTCGACCACGGTGTGCGTGTCCGTATCGGCGATCGCGGTCGACACGATCCCCTGGTTCAGCAGGTTCATCCAGATCCCGATGCGCTGATCCACGAACTGCGTCTGGTGGGTGTTGTTGGAGCCGTTCCACAGCTCGAGCGCCGCGAACGCGTGGAAGAGGTTCGGCAGCGCGGGGTCGAGCCGGAAGAACGTCGCGCACGGGTTCGCAACGGAGCCGGGGCACGGGCCGAGGTTCGAGCGCGGCGGCGTCTGCGCAGTGTCGATGCGCAGCGGCTCGAAGTGCGAGCTGATGTGATTGATCTGCACCACGGTCGGCAGGCCCGCGTTCTGCGGCTTCGCTTTTGCGGCCGCCTCGATCTGCGCGGGCGAGAGCCCGTAGCTCCCGAGCGAAGGGAAGTCCGCGCCCGGCGCCGCCGCGCCCGCCCAATCGGTGGAGCCGCCGGACGCGGGCCGCGCCGCGTCCACCGCCTGCGGATACGCGTTGAAGTGGCCGTAGTCGAAGCTCGTGATCTCCTCGCCGATCGTCGTGTGCAGGAATGGCGCGAGGCCGAGCGAGTCGATCACCGGCCCTAGATCGCTGATCGCGTCGTGATCGGTCGCGATCAGGTTGTCGACGCCCTCGGCGGCGAACGACTCGACGCGGCGCGCGTTCGCGATGCGTGAATCCGGGCTGTTCACCTGGTGCACGTGATAGTCGGACGAGATGAAGCCGGCGCTGTCGACCACCTGCGCGATGCGCGCGTTCACGACCGTCGTCGCGCCGCCGCTCAGCGTGACGGGCGCGCTGAACAGCGACCACTCGCCGCCGCGCGACACGTAGACCTGATAAGTGCCCGGCTCGACGTCGAGCTCCGCGACGCCGTTCGCGCCGGCGAACGCGAGCGCCGCGTAGCCGGCCGTCAGCACGTCGCGCGAGACGTCGTTCAGCACGCCGGTGTTCGAGGGCGCGACCGGCGGCACGTGCGTGAGGATCGTCGGCTCGGGGCTCGGGTCGAAGCCGATCACGCTGATGCGCGCGGGCGTCTTGTTGCCGCTCGCGTCGCTCACGGTCACGCGCAGCCTGCCGGTGGCCGGCAGCGAGAAGTTCTCGGTCGTGATCGCGCCCGCCGCGACCGCGACGGGGTGCACGGGCGGCGCAGGCGCACCGCCTTCGTACGGGAAGCCGTTCTTTCCGGCGACCGCGCCATAGCTCCCCGGTGGCAGGCTGCCCGAATAACAGCCGTCCGCACCGGCGACGAAGTGCGCGACGACGTGGCTGAGCGCGGCAGCGCTGCGGGGGCCGACCGCGACGCGAGCGCCCGGCAGCGGCGCGCCGCCCGCCGTGACGCAGCCTTCGATCGTGCCGGTGGGCACGCCGTCGAGCTCCGCGCGCAGCGCGGTCGCGTTCGCGGCGCTGCCGTCGCCGACCGCGAAGTGCGCGCTGAACGTCGCGCTGCCGCCGGCGGGAATCACGACCGGCCCGGGCGCGATCGACGGCAACAAGAGCAGCAGCGCGATCGACTGGCTGTGCAGCAGGAAGGTGACGCCCGAGGTCGTGAAGCTGCTCGAGACCCGCGCCGAGCTGGGCAGCTGCAATGGCAGCAGCGCGTAGTCGACGCCCTCGGACGAGTCGAAGCCGTAGTACGACAGCGCGAGGTTGCCCGCGGTGAGGAGCAGCTCGCCGAGGCCGGCACCTGGCACGCCCGCCGTGTCCTGCCACTGCTCGAGCGTGCCGCCGCCGTTCACGTAGTAGCCGGACCAGAACGACTGCGTGGCCGCCTCGCTGCTGAATACCGTCGTGTTCAGCCGGATGTCGCGGCGCCCGGCCTCGAGCACGTACTCGACGCAGGCGTCGACCGCGTAGTCCCGGTCGTCCGCAGCGGTGGGGAACGTGGCGCCGAGCTGAGCGACCTGCGACGACGCGTTCACGTAGTCGAGCAGGTCGTCGGGGCCGCACGCGCGCAGGATCGCCGGCGTGCCGTCTTGGCCGTCGTTCACGACGACCACCGAGGTCGGATTCACCACGGTCTCGATGTTCAGCGCGGTCGAGAGCGCGAGGAACGCATCGCGGCCCTCGTGTCCGATCAGCTCGGCGTCGATGATCTCGCCGCCGAACTGCCCGACGCTGTGCAGGTCGCGCTGCGGCGCGTCCTGCACGACGAAGCGCGCGACGTCGTTCTCGAACAGCCAGTCGCCGATCTGGCTGTGCCCGAGCGGGCCCTTGATGCGCTCCGAAGCGCTCGTGATCCGGCGGACGCGCGCCTTCGGCGGCAGCCAAGCGAAGATGCTCTTCACGTTCTGCGCCGAGCCGTCCGTCGTCCTCACTCTCACGTCGAGCACGTTGTTGTCGCGCAGCGGGGCCCCGGGAGCGACGCTGGCGCTCCACACGCTCGGCCCGCCGGTGAGCGCGACGGAGACACCGTTCAGCGTCGCGGTGGGTGCGCTCGTCGCGCTGCTGGCGGTGACGATCTCGATTTCGACCGCGGGCGTCGTGAGCGAAGCGCCGTTCGCCGGGGTGACGCTCACGACGAGCCGTTCGCAGCGCCAACCAACCGAGACGAGCGCGACCGAGCAGACCAGCAGCAGAAGCCGAACCGTGCGCACGTGAGCTCCTCCGGACGCCCGAGGCGCGGGCGGACGCATTATGAAGGCTGAGCGCCCGCGTTGGGCGACTTTGTCGTAGGCGAATCCCAGCGGAGCTTCGCGCCGCCGGCGAAGAAATGACCCGGGGTCGCCTCTTCCTCTCGCGGCAGCCGCGCTCCTCGGAGAACCGGGAGCATGCGAACCCATCCGCAGAGGTGGGCGTAGGCGGCACATCGAGCACGCCCGGCTCGACCGGAGGATCCGATGGCCCCGCACGACGAATTCGACGACGCCCGCGAGCGGTTGCGCGAGATGCATCGCAATCGGCCGGAGCGCCGCCTCGCCGGCGTGTGCGCCGCGCTCGCCGACCAGATGGAGCTGCCGCTTCCGCTCGTGCGCGGCGCCTTTCTGATCGGCGCGTTCATCCCCGGCGCGAACTCGCTCGTGATCGCGGCCTATCTCGCGCTGTGGTTCTTGACGCCGCCCGCGTACGACCAGCCGAGCGCGCTCGATCGCGTGATCGAGGCCGTGCGCGACTTGTTGGGGATGGACGGGGCGAGCCGGCGCGCCGGGTCCGAGGGCTTCCCCGAGTCGTAGGCCTACGCGAGCTTGCGCACGAGCGGCTCGGTCTGCTCGATGAAGCGCAGCGCCTCCGCTTCGCCGCGACCGGGCAGCAGCAGCACGACGCGGTCGACGCCGAGCTCGGCGTACGCGCGCGCGGCGGCTTCGTCGATCGCGCGCGGCGGCGTGATGCTGATCTCGAGCGCGCCGAGCTCGGCCGGGCGCTGCACGCGACTGCGCGCTCCCGCGATGCCCGCGAGATCGCCCTTCGCGGCGGCGAGATCGCGCGCGAAGCCATACCAGCCGTTGCCGCGCGCGAGCGCGCGCGCGAACGCGCTCTCGCTCATGCCGCCGACCACGATCGGCGGGTGCGGCTTTTGCACCGGCCGCGGCTGCGCGTCGATGCCCGAGAACTTCACCGTGCGCCCGGCGAAGCTCGGCTGGGGCTGCGTCCAGAGCGCGCGCAGCACGTCGATGTACTCGTCGGTGCGCGCGCCGCGGTCTTCGAAGCGCGCGCCGAGCGCGTCGAACTCGGCCTTCAGGTAGCCGGCGCCGAGCCCGAAGATCAGCCGCCCGCTCGAGAGCACGTCGACGCTCGCGAGCTCCTTCGCGAGCACGAGCGGATTGCGCTGCGGGAGGATGATGATGCCGGTGGCGAGCTTCACGCGCTGCGTATGCGCGGCGAGGAACGCGAGCGACGCGGCCGGGTCGAGCATCGGGTGCTGCGGCGGCGCGGGCGAAGGCGGCGCCTGCGGATCGGGCAGCACGACGTGCTCGCCGGTCCAGACGGATTCGAATCCCGCTGCCTCGGCCACCTGCGCGACCTTCGCGGACACGTCGGGGCGCGCGCACGCGCCGGTGTTGATCCCGAAGATTCCGAACTTCACGTGCGGCTCCTCCTCGAAATGGAGAACGTACCCCGGGTCGTCCGAGGAGAAGCGGCGGTGCTCGCGCAGGATCAGGTGCTCGCGCTCGAGCGCGCGGCGTTCGACGCCTGGCAGGCGGAGGAGGTCGTCGCGCTCGGGCCGTGGCGGCTGCGCTTCATGCACGGCGTCACGAATCGCGCGAATTCGGTGTGGGCGGGGCCGGGGGAGCCGGCGGGCGGGATCCTTCGTGCGATCGGCGAGGCCGAGGCGTTCTACGCGGCGCGCGCGAGGCCGTCGCAATTTCAGATCACGCCGGCGTCCGACGCTCGCCTCGATTCGCTGCTCGCCGCGCGCGGCTACGAGCGCTTCGACGAGGTGAGCGTGCAGCTGGCGGACGCGTCGCGCGTCGCTGCGTCTCCGGCGCGCGACGGCGTGGCGGCGCGCTGCGACGGCGAGCTCGGAGAGGAGTGGTTCGGGCTCTCGGGAGGTCGCGGGCGCTTCCACGGCGCGGACGTCGCGGTGTATCGCGCGTTTCTCGAGCGCATCGCGAGCCGCGCGGGCTTCGCGCTCGGGAACGCGAGCGGCGCGCGCGAGCCGGGCGCGGTCGGCCTCACGATCGTCGCGCCGCGGCTCGCCGGCGTGTTCTCGATGCTCACGCTGCCGGAGCAGCGGCGCCGCGGCCTCGCGGACGCGGTGTTAGGGGAGCTCGCGCGCTTCGCGCTCGCCCGCGGCGCGCTGCGCCTCTACCTCCAGGTCGAGGTCGCGAACGCACCCGCGCGCGCGCTCTATGCGCGCGCCGGCTTCAGCGAGGCCTACCGCTACCACTACCGCCGCCGCGCCCGCTGACGACCGCCGCGTGAGTCGCCGGCAAGTGGGAACTTCCCCGTGGTGACTCACTTCTTTTTGGCGGCCTTGCGCTTGGGAGCGGGCTTGGCCTTCGCCTTTGCGATGCGGGCGCGGGCGGGCTTTGCGGCGCGCTTCGGGGCGGGCGAGGGCGCGGGCATGCTCGCCATCGCGGCCTGCATCTCCTCGGGCGAGACGTCGCGCACGTGGGTGTGGAAGAACCACATCTGGCCCTCGGGGTCGGTCGCGTTGTAGACGCGATCGCCGTAGAACATGTCCTCCGGCTCGCGCTCGATCTTCGCGCCGGCCTCGCGCGCGCGCGCGCAGTGCGCGTCGACGTCGTCGACGTAGACGAGCACCGCGGCGTTGCGGTCCTGGGTCGCGCGCTTCGCGTCGTAGCCGTCGGGCGTGCCGAGGTAGACGACCGCGTCGCCGAGTCCGAGCTCGGCATGCATCACGCTCTCGCCCGCCCCGGGCATCACCATTCGCACTTCGAAGCCGAACGCCTTCGCGAGGAAGTCGATCGCCGACTTGCCGTTCTTGTACGAGAGGTAGGGAATGATGCGCTGCGTGTTGAGGGGAAGCTTGGCCATGAGTCGCTCCGTTCGAGTTGTTGGGGGCGGCGGTTACTTCTTCTTCGCCGCCTTCTTCTTCGACTTCGGCGCGGCGCGCGGGCGGCTCGCCCGCTTCGCCGGCTTGCGCTTCCTCGCGGGCAGCGCGCTCGCGAGCGGCGTCGCGAAGAACCACTCCTGCCCGTCGAGATCGCGCGCGCTGTACTCGCGCACGCCGTAGAACTGGTCGACCGGCTCGCGCACGATCGTCGCGCCGGCGGCGCGCGCCGCCTCGCAGTGCGCGTCGGCGTCGTCGACGTAGCACCAGACGCCGGCGTGCCGCGCTGCCAAGTCATCAGGGACTTTGAAGCCGAGCTCGTCGCGCGCCGGGCCGAGCATCACCGCGCTCTTGCCGAGCCCGAGCTCCGCGTGCATCACCTCGCCCGAGTCGGTCTTGTGCATGCCGCGCAGCGTGAAGCCGAACGCCTTCGCGAGGAACTCGGCGGCCGCGCCCGCATCGCGGTAGTAGAGGTAGGGAATCAGCTCCTGATGGAGCGGAGAGAGCTTCTTCGCCATGGAGAGAGGCCTCCTGCGGGCGGTCGCCCGAGGCCAGCCTACACCCGTCGGTGTCGCGCGGTAGAAGGAGAAACGCGCGCGCTGCGGGCGCTAACGATCCAGGTCGCGCGGGCTGAAGCCGTACGCCTGCGCCATCTCGCCGTCACGGCGCCCGATCAGCTTGGCGAGGCTCACCATCACCTTGCACTGCTTCACGGTCGCGTCGTCCTGCATCTTGCCCTCGAGCATGATCGTGCCCGAGCCGTCGCCCATCGCCTCGATCACACGCTTCGCCCAGAGCACCTCGTCGACCGGCGGGCTGAACACGCGCCGTGCGATCTCGATCTGGCTCGGGTGCAGCGACCACGCGCCGACGCAGCCCATCAGGAATGCGTTGCGGAACTGATCCTCGCACGCGACCGCGTCCGCGATGTCCCCGAACGGGCCGTAGTACGGCAGGATGCCGGTCGCGACACAGGCGTCGACCATGCGCCCCATCGTGTAGTGCCAGAGATCCTGCTGGGCGGTCGCGCGCGGCGCGTTCGCGTCCGCCGGATTCGGGTCCTGACGCACGAGGTAGCCCGGGTGGCCGCCGCCGACGCGCGTCGTCTTCATTCGCCGCGAGGCCGCGAGGTCCGCGGGGCCGAGGCTCATGCCCTGCATGCGCGGCGACGCGAGCGCGATCTCCTCGACGTTCGCGACGCCGAGCGCGGTCTCGAGGATCGCGTGGATCAGGATCGGGTGCTGGAGGTGATGCTTCGCTTCGAGCTGCGCGAGCAGCTGGTCGACGAAGTGGATGTCCCACGGCCCCTCGACCTTCGGGATCATGATCACGTCGAGCTTGTGCCCGGCCTCGCCGACGATCGTCAGCATGTCGTCGAGGAACCACGGCGAGTCGAGGCTGTTCACGCGCGACCAGAACTGCGTGTCCCCGAATTCGGTCGACTGCGCGATCTTCACCAGCCCCTCGCGCGCGGCGATCTTGTTCTTGGTCTCGATCGCGTCCTCGAGGTTCGCCAGCAGAACGTCCACCTTCTTCGCGATCTCCGGCACCTTCGACGCCATGCGCGGATTGCTCGGATCGAAGAAGTGGATCATCCGCGACGGGCGCACCGGGATCTCGAGCGGCGGCTTCGGCGCACCGATCGCGAGCGGCTTCACGATGTTGCGCGGGTTGCGCATGAGAGCTCCCGTTCACGAAGGAGGGCGCGCAGCTTAGGCGACTCGCCCACCGGCGCGAGAAAAGGAGGAACGTCCCCGCTTCTCCTTGTTTTCAGGCGGCCTGCGGGTCGCGGTGCGGGGGCGCGATCGCCGGAGCCGGGGGCTTCGGCCGCCGCCGCCAGATCTTCCCGCGCAGCCACTCCGCTGCGTCGTCGAACGCGAGATAGAACACCGGCACGACCAGCAGCGTGAGCGCGGTCGATGAAATCATCCCGGCCGCCGCCGCGACAGCCATCGGCGAGCGCGTCTCGGCGCCGGGGCCGATGCCGAGCGCCGCCGGCAGCGCGCCGAAGATCATCGCGATCGCCGTCATCAGCACCGGCCGCATACGGATCGGCGCCGCGGTCTTGATCGCCTCGCGCTTGTCCATGCCGCGCTCGCGCAGCTGATTCGCGTAGTCGACCAGCAGGATCGAGTTCTTCGTGACGAGCCCGAACAAGAGGATGATCCCGATCAGGCTGAACAAATTGAGCGTCATGCCGGGGCGGCCGAGCACGCCCATCAAGAACAGCCCGCCGAACGCGCCGATCATCGAGAGCGGCAGCGCGAGCATCACGGTGAGCGGGTGCACGAGGCTCTCGAACTGCGCCGCCAGCACCATGTAGATCACGAGGATGCCGAGGCCCATCGAGAAGAACAGCGCCTGGAAGCCCTTCACCATCTCCTCGGTGCCGCCGGACGGCAGCATCGAGACGCCCTCGGGCAACAGCTCGGCGGCGACCTCCCCCGCCTCCTCGAGCGCGCGCGCCGCGTCCTTGCCTTCGAGGTTCGCCGAGATGCGCACCGCGCGCTGTTGATTCACGCGCGTGATCGTCGACGGCGACGCGCCCTTCGCGAGCCGCACGAGGTTGCGCAGCTCGATCGTCTCGCCGCTGCGCGTGCGCAGGTAGAGGCCGAGGATCGAGTCGGGATCGCGCCGATCGGCCTGGTCGAGGCGCACGCGGATGTCGTAGCGGTTGCCGCCCTCGCTGAACGTGCCGACATCGAGCCCGCCGATCATCGCGAGCACGGTCGTCGCGAGCTGATCCGCGTCGACGCCGAGCGCGGCCGCCTTCTCGCGATCCGGAATCACGCGCACCTCGGGCTTGCCGAGCCGCATGCTCTGGTCGAGGTCGACGTAGCCGCCGCGCGCCTTCAACGCGGCGATGAAGCGCTCGCCGAGGTCGGCCATCTCGTTGATCTCGAGGTTGCCCTGCAGCTCGACCTCGAACTCGCCCTTGTCCGAAGACATGCCGAAGCCCGACATGTCCGAGAGCCGCACCTTCTGGCCCGGTATCGCGCCGAGCACGCTCCGGCCTTCCTCGATGATCGCGTGTACGTCGCGGCGGTCGCCGCTCTTCAGCATCACGAACATGATCCCGCGCGTCGGGTCGGAGCCGCCCTCGGGCCCCGCGAAGCCGACGCCCGCGAACACGCCCGCGACCTCGGGCAGCGAGAGCACCCACTTCTCGTTGCGCTTCATCATCTCGAGCGAGCCTTCCGGCGACGTGCCGGGCGGCGTCTCCATCGCGATGAAGAAGCGGCCGACGTCGGCGGGCGGGAACATCTCGCCGCCGAGCGTCTGCTGCAGGCCGCAGCCGCCGACGAACGCGACGAGCGCGATCGCGATCGTCACCGCGCGGTGCGAGAGCGTCCATTCGAGAATTCCGCGGTAGCCGCGCTCGAGCGCGCCGAGCCAGCGCTCGAAGTGGTGATAGATGCTGCCGTGCGCGCGCTCTTCCGGCGGAGGGATGCGCGCCGCGAGCATCGGCGTCAGCGTCAGCGCGACGACCAGCGAGAGCATCACCGCGATCGCGACGGTCGCGCCGAACTCGCCGAGGAAGTTGCCGACCAAGCCCGGCACGAAGATCACCGGGATGAACACCGCGGCGACCGAGACGGTTGCGGCGGTCGCCGCGAACGCGATCTCGCGCGCGCCCTTCGACGCCGCCTCGCGCGGCGGCTCGCCCGCCTCGCGGTGCCGCTCGATGTTCTCGAGCACGACGATCGCGTCGTCGATCACGACCCCGACCGCGAGCGTCAGCGCGAGCAGCGTCATCGTGTTCAGCGTGAAGTCGAACGCCCACATCAAGCCGAACGTCGTCACCAGCGAGATCGGGATCGCGAGCCCGACCACGAGCGTCGGCCGGAAGCGGCGCAGGAACACGAACACCGTCGCGGTCGCGAGCAGCGCGCCGAACCAGAGGCTGAAGATCGCCTCCTCGACCGCCTCGCGGATCGACTTCGAGAAGTCCGCGACGCCATCGCCCTCCTTGAACTTCATGTCGGGCGGAAGCGTCTTCGTGATCTCGTGCATGCGGCGCCGCATCTCGTCGGCGATCGCGACCGTGTTGGCGTCGGACTGCTTCACGACCATCAGCCCGACGGTCGGCGTCGCGTCGAAGCGCGCGTACTCGCGCACGTCCTCGGAGCCGTCCTCGATGCGCGCGACGTCGGCGAGCCGCACCGGCGCGCCGTTCTCGTACGCGATCACCATGTCCGAGAGCGCGTGCACCGAGCGGAACTCGGCGTCGGTCTTCACCTGGAACTCGGTGCGGTCGCTCTCGACGATCCCGCCCGGGCGCTCGACGTGCTCGCGGCGCAGCCCGTTGATCACGTCGGTCGCCGCGAGCCCGCGCGCGCGCAGCGCCTCGCCGTCGAGCCAGATGCGGATCTGCCGCTCGCGCGCGCCGAATACCTCGATGCCCGCGACGCCCTTGATCGTCTCGACGCGCGGCTTGATGTGGTCCTCGACGTACTCGGTCGCCTCGACCGCCGAGCGCTCCGTCATGATCGGCATCCACATCACCGGGAAGCCGCTCGAATCCATCTTCGAGATGATCGGATCCTCGAGCTCCTCGGGCAGATCCCAGCGCGCGCGGCCGACGCGATCGCGCACGTCCTGCGCCGCGCGGTCGAGGTCTTCGCCGAGCTCGAACTCGATCGAGATCGTCGAGTAGCCCTGGCGTGAGCGAGAGGTCAGCCGCTTCACGCCCGAGATCGTGTTGAGCTGCTCTTCGAGCGGCTCGGTGACGTCCTCCTCCATCACCTCGGGGCTCGCGCCCTCGAGGTTCGCCGAGACGTTCACCATCGGAAATTCCATCTTCGGGTACTGGTCGACGCCGAGGCGCACGAAGCCGAGCACGCCGAACACGACCATCGAGAGCGTGAGCATCCAGGTGAGAACGGGGCGGCGGATGAAGACGTCGATCCACGCCATCAGCGAGCGCTCCCGGCGGCGTTGATCTCGGACGCGATGCTGGCGCCCGGCGGCACGGGCGTGACCTCGCCATCGGCGGCCTTGCGCGCGACCTGCGCGCCGTCGATCAGCGCGGCGTGGCCGCGCACGACGATCAGCTCGTCGCCGCGCACGCCTTCGACGATCTCGATGCGCCCGTCGCGCTGCGTGCCGGTCTTCACGACGACGCGCTTCACGCGGTCGTCGGCGCCGACCACGAACAGCACCTCGCCGTCCGCGCGCTGCAGCACGGCTTCTTCGGGCACGAGCACGACGCCCGTTCGCTTCGCGACGCCGAGATCGGTGCGCGCGAACAAGCCCGGGCGCAGTCGGCTGTCCTTGTTCGGGATGCGCGCCTTCACGCGCATCGTGCGCGTGCGCGGGTCGATCACCGGCGAGACCGCGCTCACCGCGCCGACGAACTTCTCGTTCGGGTAGGGCTCGACGCTCACCGTCACCGGCTGGCCGGGCTGCACGCGCGCGCTGTCGCGCTCTGCGACGCTGAACTCGACCTCGATCGGATCGAGCGCGACGACCTCGAGCAGCGATTGGCCGGTGCGGACGTAGTCGCCGCGCGAGACCTCGCGGCGCGCGACCAAGCCGGCGAACGGCGCGCGCACGCTCGCGTCGCGCAGGCTCTTGTTCGCGACGCCGCTCGCCGCGAGCGCCGAATCGCGCCGCGCCTGCGCGCGCGAGAGCTCGGTGCCGCGCAGATCGAGCAGCGAATCCGACGCGATGCCCTGCTCGTGCAGCGCCTTCGCGCGCTCGTACTCACGCTGCGCCACCTCGAGGCCGGCCTCGGCGTCGCGCAGCTGCGCGCGCGCGGAATCGGCATCTAGGCTGCGCTTCTCGGGATCGATCGCGAGCAGCACCTGGCCCGCGGCGACGTGTACGCCCTCGTCCACACGAACCGCGGTGATGCGGCCGTCGACCTCGGCGGCGATCAGCGCGCGATCGGGTGCGGCGAGCTCGCCGGTGCCCTCGATGCGCTCCTCCAGGTCGCCGACCGCGGCGGGCTCGACGACCACCGGCAGCGCGGTGATCTCCATCGCAGCGTCGTTGCCGCCGCAGGCGAGCGCGACCAGCACGAGCGCCGCGAGCGCACCGCGCGCACAAATCCGCTTCGTCATGACTTCTCCCCTGTGCTGCGATTCGCGGCGTCGGGCGCGACGAGCCCGCGCAGCAACGCGTCGATGGCGTCCTCGGTGAGCGTCTTGCCCCAGTCGTGCTCGGGCCGCGCGATGCGGCTCCAGACCAGGCCGTTGCACAGCACCGACAGCGCTTGGCCCGCGGTCTGCGGATCGCTCGCGCGCAGGCGGCCGGCTTCCCAGAGCGCGCCGAGCGCTCCCTCGACCAGCTTGCGTGCTTCTTCGCCCGACGGCGGCGGTGATTCGTCTCCAGCGCGCGGCGTGAACAGTAGGCGAAAGTGCGTCGGATTCTTCAGCCCGAACTTCACGAACGCGAGCGCGAGGCCGCGGATGTTCGCGACGGGGTCGGCGCTGCGCGGCACGCGCTTCAGCTGCGCGGTGAGCTTCGCGAAGCGCTCCTCGATCAGCGCGTCGAGCAGGCCGTCCTTGTCGCCGAAGTAGTGGTAGATGGAGGGCGCCGCGTAGCCGCAGCGCTCGACCAGGCGCCGGATCGAGAAGTCGTCGTAGCCGACCTCGAGCAGCAGGTCTTCGGTGGCGTCGAGAATCGCGCGGCGCGCGAGGTCGCGCTGCGCCTCGCGGCGTTGCTCGTGGGCTTCGGAGGACATCGGGGAGGGTTCCGGGCGGCCGGGTAACGGCGTGAAGGAGGATGAACAGCGTGCAAGCTAGTTAACAGCGTTACAGCGGCAAGCGGCGGCGATGACTGAAGAGCCGCTCGTCCGGGGCGCCGCTGCCGCGCTCGCGGCGACCCGCGTCACTCATCGAAATGGCCAAACGGGGTCAGACCCCGTTTGGCCATTCAGAACTCGCACGAGCCCGGGACGCGTGGAAATGGGATGACGTCGCGGATGTTGGCCATGCCGGTCGCGTATTGGATCAGGCGTTCGAAGCCGAGGCCGAAGCCGGCGTGGGGGACGGAGCCGAAGCGGCGCAGCTCGAGGTACCACCAGAGCTCGTCGGTGTTCATGCCCTGCGCGCGCATGCGCGCGACGAGGCGATCTTCGCGGTGCTCGCGCTGCGAGCCGCCGATGATCTCGCCGATGCCGGGCGCGAGCACGTCCATCGCGCGCACGCTGGTTCCGTCGTCGTTCTGGAACATGTAGAACGCCTTGATCGCGGCGGGGTAGTCGGTGACGACCAGCGGGCGCTTCACGTGCTCTTCGCACAGCCAGCGCTCGTGCTCGCTCTGCAGGTCGATGCCCCAGCGCACGGGAAACTCGAAGCTCTTGCCGGATTTTTCGAGCGCGGCGATCGCCTCGCCGTAGCTCAGGCGCGCGAACGGCGCGGCGACGACGTGCTCGAGGTTCTGCACGACGCCCTTCTGGATGCGCTCGTCGAAGAAGCGCATGTCGTCCGCGCTGCGCTCGAGCACGCGCTGCAGCACGAACTTCAGGAACTCCTCGGCGAGCGCGGCGTTGCCATCGAGATCGCAGAACGCCATCTCGGGCTCGACCATCCAGAACTCGGCGAGGTGGCGGCTCGTGTTCGAATTCTCGGCCCGAAAGGTCGGCCCGAACGTGTAGATGTCGCGCAGCGCGAGCGCGCCGATCTCGCCTTCGAGCTGGCCGGAGACCGTGAGCCGCGCGGTGCGCCCGAAGAACTCCGGGGAGCCGGCGATCTCGAACATCTCGCCGGCGCCCTCGGCGTCGGCGGCCGTGAGGATCGGCGTGTGCAGCCAGAGAAAGCCGCGCTGCTGGAAGAACTCGTGGATCGCGCGCGCCGCCTCGTTTCGCACGCGCCAGACGGCGCCGATCGTGTTCGTACGCGGGCGCAGGTGCGCGATCGTGCGCAGGTACTCGAACGAGTGGCGCTTCTTCTGCAGGGGATACTCGGGCGGCGCGCCGCCGATGACCTCGACGCCGTCGGCGCGCAGCTCGACGCGTTGCCCCTGCGCCGGCGACGCGACCAGCTCGCCGCTCGCGACGATCGCCGCGCCGGTGCCGAGCGCCTTCAGCTCGCTCTCGTAGTTCGCGAGCGCCGGGTCGACCACGACCTGCAGGCCGGCCATGCACGAGCCGTCCGAGAGGTCGAAGAACGTGACGCCCTTCGAGTGGCGCGCCGAGCGCAGCCAGCCCGTGACGCGCACTCGCGCGCCGACCGCGCCGCTCGCCAGGATCTCGCGCACGCGCTCGCCGCTCATCGCGAAATAATGACCGCTATCACTTCCCGACACCGCCCCCCGCTGGCGGAGATTTCTTGGCGACCTTTCTCTCGCTCCTCGCACTCGTCATCGCGCTCGTCGCCTTCAGACGCACGGACGGCTCCGAAGCGGCGTCGAAGCTCGGCGAACGGCTGCTCGCGCTCGAAGGACGCGTCGAGCAGCTGCGGCTCGCGCTCCGAGATCTGCAGCGCGGAGCTCCGGCGAGCGCGGAGCCGGCGGAGGCGTCAACTGCTGCGCCGCCGAGCCCACCGCCGCCGACGCAGCCCGAGCAACGCCAGATTCCCGCGCAACCGAGCCAACCGGTCGTCGCCCGGCCCGCGCCGCCCCCCGCACCTCCGCGCGCGCCGTCGTCTGCGCCGCGCCCGCCTACGCCGCCGCGGAAGCCGCCTCCGATCGACGTCGAGCAGCTGCTCGGCGTGCGCGGCGCGGCGATCGCGGGCGGCGTCGTGCTCGCGCTCGCCGCGATCTACTTCCTGAAATACTCGATCGACAACGGGCTGCTTCCGCCCGCGGTGCGCGTCGCGCTGGGCGGCATCACGGGCATCGCCTGCCTGCTCGTCTCGGAGCCGCAGCTCGTGCGTGCCCGCTACGGGCGCACGTCCGAAGCGCTCGCCGGCGCCGGCATCGTGATCCTCTACGCCGCGTTCTGGGCTGCGCGCGTGCTCTACCGGCTGATCGGCCCCGAGTTCGCGTTCGTCGGAATGATCGCGGTGACCGTCGCGTGCGCCGTGCTTTCGCTGCGCCGCGATGCGCTCGTCATCGCCGTGCTGGGCCTCACCGGCGGCTTCCTGACGCCGCTCTTGCTCTCGAGCGGGCGAGATCAGCCGATCGGCCTGTTCGGATATCTGCTGCTGCTCGACATCGCGCTGCTCGCGCTCGCGCGGCGCCGAAAGTGGCCGGGCCTCGCGCTCGCGAGCCTCGTCGCGACGGCGCTCTACGAAGTGGTCTGGCTGACGACGCGCCTCACGCCGGGCCGACTCGCGCTCGGTCTCGCCATCCTCGGCGTGTTCGCCGCGTTGTTCGCGTTCTCGACCGTGCGCCGCGACGGCGCGGAGGCTCCGCCGGAGCTGCGCACCGCTCAGGCCGCGGGCGTGCTGTTCCCGTTCAGCATGGCGCTGTATCTCGCGGCTCATGCGAGGCTGACGCCGCAGCTCTGGCCGCTCGCGCTGCTGCTGCTGCCGCTCGTCGGCGCCGCGGCTTGGCTCGCGCGGGCGCGTCGCGAGCCGTGGATCGGGACCGCCGCTGCGGCGGCGGCGGTCGCCGTTCTGCTGATGTGGTCCGCGACGCAGACTCTCGACACCTCGCGCGCCTGGCAGCTCGCGGTCGTCGCGGTCGCGCTCGCAGGGCTGCTCCACGCCTTCGTCGAACGAGAACGCGGTGCGCCTCTGCTCGCTGGCCCCGGGCTCGCTGCGGCGGTCGCGTCGTTCGGCCTGCTGCTGATCCTGCTCGCCGTCTCCTTCAGCGCGCCGCACGTCGCGTTCGTGGCGAGCGGTTGCGGCTCGGTCGCGCTCGCGGCGATCGCGCTCCGCCAGGGCGCTTTCGTCGGCCGTGGCGCAATGCAGGTGGCAGCCGCAGCGCTGGTGGGGCTCGCGCTCTCCGCGCACGTCGCGAGCCGCGCGGCGGAGCTTCCGCTCTCGCTCGAGCTCCTGCTCGCGCTGATGCTCGGGCTGGCGCTCGCGCTGCAAGCGTTCGCCACGCTGCGGCGCGGCCGTGCGGAGCACGCGTGGTCCGAGCACGCGGCGGCCGTATTCGCGCTGTGCGGGCTGCTCGGGCTCGCCAGCCTCGACATGACCGCGCTCTCGTCAGCGCTCACGCTCGGGGCTTCGCTCGCGTTCGGCGTGCTTCCGCTGCTCTCCGCCACGCGGCTCGCATCCGGCGCGTGGCTGCTGCCCGCGCTCGCGGCGACTGCCCTCGTTCAGCTGCGCTGGTCGCTCGACCTCGCCGCGCCGGCGATGTCTGCGCGCTTCTACGGCGCTGGGCTGGCGGTGCAGATCGTCAGCGCCGCGCTGTTCGCGCTCTGGCCCTTCGCGGCGGGCGAGCGGTTGTTACGGGACCGCTACGCCGCTTGGGCGTCCGCGCTCGCGCCGCTGCTCTGGTTCCCGAGCGTGCTGACGCTGTTTCGCGGTGCGGCGGGAGATGGCGCAGACGGATTGCCTGCGATCGCGCTCGCCGGCTTCGGGCTCGCGGGCGCGCGCAGCGCGCAGCGGCTGCTGCCCGCCGACGACGCTGCACGGCGCCGTCAGCTCGTCTGGCAGCTCGCGGTCGCGCTCGCGTTCGGCGCGATCGCGGTCCCGCTCCAGCTCTCGCAGGAGTGGATCACGATCGCGTGGGCGCTCGAAGCGCTCGCGCTCGTCTGGCTCTGGCGCCGCTTCGATCACCCCGGCCTCAAGTGGATCGCGTTCGCGCTGCTCGCCGCGGTGACGACGCGCCTCGTGCTCAACCCCTCACTGCTCGACTATCACGACGCGTCGCGGCTGCCGTTCTTGAATTGGCTGCTCTACACGTACCTCGTGCCGGCCGCGTGCTCGGTCGGCGCGGCGCGCTGGCTCGCGCCGCTCGAGGTCCCGCGGCTGCGCGCGTTCGAGCGCTCGTTCAGCGCGCAGCGCGCGTGGATGGCAGCCGCCTTCGGCATTGCCGCGCTCGTGCTCGTCTTCGTCTGGCTGAACCTGGCGATCGTCGACGCGTTCGCCGAGGGCGGACCGCTCACGCTCGACCTCGCGCGCAAGCCGGCGCGCGATCTCTCGATCTCGCTCGCGTGGGGCTCTTACGCGCTCGCGCTGCTCGCGCTCGGCGTGCGCCGGGCGAGCCGCGGCCTGCGCTGGGCAAGCCTCGTGCTGATCATGATCACGATCGGGAAGGTGTTCCTGTACGACGTCGGCGAGCTCGAGGATCTGTATCGCGTGGCGTCGCTGCTCGGGCTCGCGCTCTCGCTGATCAGCGTCTCGCTCGCGTACCAACGCTTCGTGTTCCGCGACGAAGCGAGGAGGACCGAATGAACCCGCGCTTTGCGCTGCCCGCTTTGCTCGGGCTGGCGCTCGCTGCCCCGCCGCTCGCGGCGGAGCCGATGTCGACGCGAGAATTCGCGAAGCAAGCGGATCTCGATGCTTCGGGCGACGGGCTGATGATGCTCGTGCTGCCAGCGGAGGTGATGGCGGAGACGCGACCCGACCTCGCCGATGTCCGCATCACGGACCGCGCGGGCCGTGAGGTGCCGTTCTTCGTGCAGGCGAATCGGCCCGCGCGGCCGCGCTTCGCGCCGCTCCCCGCGACCGTTCGCGACGTCGAGCGCACGGAAGACACGCCGGAGGGCACGCTCCCGTTCGTCCGCGAGCGCTACGTGCTCGCATCGCTCGCGGAGACGCTGCGCGCGGCGCAGCCGGCTCGCGGAGGCGCGCTGGCCGGGTTCGCCTCCAGCGCGAGCGGGTGGCTGTCCGTCGCGAGCTCGCCGTCGGACGCCCGCTGGGAGCTCGTGCTCCGAACGGACACCCCTCGCTTCGTGCGCTCAGCGCGCGTCGAAGTGTTGGGCCCAGACGGCGCAAGCGAGCTCGTCGCGCACGCGCCGCTGTTTCGCGTCGACGGCGCCGAGCGCCTGCGCATCCCGCTCCCGCCGCACGACGGCGATCTCGCCGTCACGCTCGAGGGGCGCGAGGGCAGCTTCGTCGGCGCGAGCTTCCGGTTCGAGCCGACGCAGGACGCCGCGGAGGAAGCTCCCGCAGTCGTCGCGCTGCAGGCGCTCGCGCAAGAGAGCGAAGGCGGGACGACCCGGCTTCGCGTCGCGCGCCCGCTCGGCCTCGTCCCGGGCGTGCTGCGGATTGCGAGCGATGCGCCCGCGTTCGCGCGGAAGGTTCGCATCCTCGACGCGCGCGCCGGCGCCGCGCCCGTGCCGATTGGCGCGGGGACGATCGCGCGCATCGAGGGCGTGCCTGGGGCGGAGGTGCTCGAGGTCTGGCTGCATGCGCCGCCGCAGGGGGAGGAGCTCGTCGCCGAGATCGCTGATCTCGACAGCCCGCCGCTCGGCGACCTGCACGTCAGCGCTCTCGTCCGCCAGCCCGCGCTCGTGTTTCCACTCGCGGATCACGGGGACGCCGAGCCGGACGGCACGCTCCACTTCGGCAGCGCGCAGGCGCTGCGCCCGCTCTACGACCTCGCGTCGCTCGCCGAGCTCTTTCCCGACGTGAATGACCGAGAGCGCTGGCTCGCGAGCATCGATCCCGGCGCGCTCATGATGCGCACGCTCCGCGACAACCCTGATTTTGCGCCGTCGCCGACGCTCGAGTTCGCGATGAGACCCGGCGCTGCCATCGACCTGCGCGCGTTCGCGTTCCGCCGCACGCTCGTCGTCCCGTCCTCGCAGAATGGATTGTCGCGCTACCGCCTCGAGCCCGAGGACGTCGGCGCGGCGCGCGCGGATCTCGCGGACGTTCGCGTGACCGACGCGAACGGCAGGCAGTGGCCGCTGCTGCTCGCGGCCGACGCAGCGCGCGAATGGCGCAACGCGCGGATTTCCGTGTCGGTCTCCGAGAAGCGCGCGTCGCACTACACCCTCGACTTGCCAGCGCCCGGAGTGCGCGTGCAAGCGATCGAGCTCGAGACGAGCACGCCGTTCTTCCATCGCGGCTTTCGCTTGACGACGCGCGGCGCCGACCGCGAGCGCGAGCTCGCGCGCGGCGCTCTGGTTCGCGGGCCCGGGCAAGAGCTGCCGGTACGCATCGCGCTGGACGGAGAACGCGTGGACGACCTCGCGCTCGAGATCGAGAACGGCGACGACGCGCCGCTCGAATTCGAGCGGGCGAGTGTGCAAATCGTTCTCCCGGAGGTGTTCGTGGCCGCGCCTGCCGGCGAGTACGCGCTGCTGCTCGGCAATCCCGAGTCCCAGGCGCCCGAGTACGAGCTCGAGCGAGTGCGCGGGCTCGTGCTCGCCGTGCCGAGCGCTCCGCTGCAGGCGGGTCCGCTCGGAGCGAATCCTGCCTACAGCCCCGCGCGCGCGCTCGCGGCCGGCGTGCGCGGCAAGACGCTCGCCGTCTGGTTGGTGCTCGGCGTCGCGGTCGCCGTGGTCGCGGGGCTCACGCTGCGCGCCGCACGGAGCGAGGCGCCGAGCCCGCCGCGAGACGCGTGAAGCACACGCGCGTTTCGACGCGCGCCGCTGCGCTTCGTAGCCGAGCGCAGGGCAGCGCGGCCGGCGCGCGCTGATCCTCCGAAGAAATGGCGGTCGAGCGCAGCCCGCGCATCGCCGATAGCGGCCTCGGAGGGCGCGCGGTTGGCCGAGAAACCCATGCGCGTGCTGCTCGTTTCCGCGCGCGCGGAAGAGGTGAAGTCGCTCGGCGGGCCGCTCGCGCGCGAGCGTTTCGCGGTGGAGCTCGCGAAGACCGCGACCGAGGCGATCGAAGCGCTCCAAAAGCGCGCGTTCGATGCGCTCGTGCTCTCGCATCCGCTGCCCGACGCGGAGCCGGTCGGCTCGTGCGCGGCGCTCTCGGCGGTCGCTGGCTGCCCGCCAATCCTCTTGATCGACGCGCTCGATCGCAGCCGCGAAGTATTGGGCGCGCTACCGGCCGACGCGCGGCCGGCACGCTGCGTCGTGCGCCCGCTCGACGGCGCGAAGCTGCCGGGCCTCGTGCGCGCGCTGATCGAGGAAGAGCGCGAGCCCGATCCGAGCGTCGACCGGCGCGGCTTCGCGAACGTGCTGCTCGATCTCGCGCAGCGCGCCGAGACCGGCGTGCTCGAGGTGCACGGCGAAGGCGTCGCGACGCGCATCTACGTGCGGCGCGGCGCGCCGATCAGCGTCGAGGGCGGCTCGCTGCGCGAGACGCTCGGGCGCATGCTCGTGCGCAGCGGCGCGCTCAGCGAAGGCGACTACGAGCGCGTGATCCAGCGCATGACCGAGCGCGTGATCGAGAACGAGCATCAGCGCATGGGCGAGGTGCTGATCCAGCTCGGCCTGATGACCGCGAGCGACGTCTACCAGGCGCTCTCGCGCCAGGCGGCCGAGAAGATCGTCGAGAGCTTCAGCGTCCCGCGCACCGAGCTCAGCTTCGACGAATCCGACGATCTGCCGACAACTACCTCGCCGCTCGCGGTGCCGACGTTCCCTGCGCTGCTCGTCGAAGCGGTCAAGCGCCATTTCTCCGAGGACGAGCAGGCGGCGCTGCTGCTGCCCCTCGCGGGCTCGCTGATTCGGCTGCGCGAGCCCGCGCTCGACCTGCGGCTGCAAGGCGAGGACGCGCGGCTCGCCGCGAGCCTGAACGGCAAGCGCACGCTGAGCGAGATCTGGCGCGCGAGCGAGAGCCTGCGCCCGACGCTCGCCGCGCTCGCGCTGGTCGACGCGTTCACGACCGCCGCACCGCCGCCACGCGCGCCGGCCGCGCCGACCCCTGCGCCGCGCGCGAGCGCGCAGTTCGCGCGCGACGTCGTGACCCCGCGCGCGGCCGCCCCGCTGCCGTCGGCGAGCGACGGCGACGACACCGAAGAGACGCCGACGCTGCCGAACGCGCGCCGCGACGATTCGCGCGCGCGGCTCGAGGCCGAGCAGCTGTTCACGCAGGCCTGCAAGCTCGCCGAGCGCGAGCGCTTCGACGAAGCGCTCGCCGCGCTCCAGCGCGTCGTCACGCTGCAGCCGAACGAGCCCGAGTACCGCATGCACGAGGCTTGGGTCGCCTACCTCGCCGCGCGCGTCGCGCAGCGCATCGCGCGCGCGAAGGCGATGGCCTGCGCGCGCAAGATGGTCGACAGCGATCCGCGCTCCGCGAAGCCGCACACCATCCTCGGCCGCCTCGCGCTGGACGACGGCGACAGCGCCAACGCCGCCCGCGAATTCGAGCTCGCGCTAGTGCGCGATCCGAATGACGAAGACGCGAAGAAAGGCCTCGCGCAGGCCCGCGGCTCGAAGCGCGCGTCGAAGTGACGCGGAAGCAACGCGGCGGCTCGGCGCTCGCTCGAGCAAAGCCGCAGGCGCGCTCGACTCGCGATCCGAACGTGCACGACGTGAAGCGGCAACCCATTGCGCGACGAGCCACGCAAGCGAAGCGCGCAGCGGAGGCGCCGTCTTCGGCGCCGTAGCGAAGTCGATCAGGCCAGGCCGCCGCCGCGCCTCGACTTCTGATGGACCTCGATTGGCGACGCGTCGGCGCGCGAACGCGTGATCGCGTCCGCGCGATCACGCGTTCGCGTAGATGTCCATGATGTCGTGAAGAAGAGCGACGCCATCGGCCTTCGCGCGCTGGAAGGAGTTTCGCCCCACGATCGAGCCGAAGCCGCCGCCTTCCGCGATGCCGCGGATCTCGTTCAGCACGTCGTCGCGGCCCTTCGCCTCGCCGCCGGAGAAGATCACGATGCGGCGGCCGTTGAACGCGCTCTGCACGACGTGGCGGATGCGGTCCGCGAGCGTCGCGACCGGAATCTTCTCGCTCTCGTAGACCTTGCGCGCGGCGTCCTGCTCGATGTGCTCGGTCGGCGGCTTCACCTTGATCAGGTGCGCGCCGAGCTGCGCGGCGATCTGCGCGGCGTACGCGACCACGTCGACCGCGGTCTCGCCCTTCTTCGAGATTCCCGAGCCGCGCGGGTACGACCAGACGACGACCGCGAGGCCCTTGCGCTTCGCTTCTTCGGACAGCGCGCGGATCTGCGCGTACATCGTGTCGCGCGCCGCCGACGCGGGATAGATCGTGAAGCCGATCGCGGAGCAGCCGAGCCGCAGCGCGTCGTCGACGCTGCCGGTCACGGCCGGGCACGGATCGTTGCCGCCGTAGAGCGAGTCGGAGTTGTTGAGCTTGAGGATGGTCGGAATGTCGCCCGCGAACTCGGCGGCGCCGGCCTCGAGGAAGCCGAGCGGGGCGGCGTACGCGTTGCAGCCGGCCGCGATCGCGAGCTCGAAGTGGTAACGCGGGTCGTAGCCGCTCGGGTTCTTCGCGAACGAGCGCGCCGGGCCGTGCTCGAAGCCCTGGTCGACGGGCAGGATCACGAGCTTGCCGGTGCCGCCGAGCCGCCCGTGGTTCAGCAGGCGGGCGATGTTCGTGAGCGTTCCGGGGCTGTCGCTCGAGTACCAGCTGAGAATCTCTTTGACGCGCTTGCTCATGGCCGAACCTCCGTCGAAAAGAATGCTCACCCTGATCGGCTGGGCCGGCGTTTTAGCCGGCTCGATTCGCGGCCGCATCGGGTTTTCGATCCGCGCGTGAGTGGCCTTACCGGATCCGAAAGCGTCAGCAACGGCGCTTCGCCGTGCGCAGCGAGCCGCAGGGCGAGCGGAGATCAACCCGGTAGGATGCGCGCCGCTTCGCGCGATTCTGCGCGCTGCCAACCGATGTCGCCGGGGGATTCAGAGTGACGCATCGACGAAGCATCCCGCTGCTGCTTGCGCTCGTGATGCCGACGCTTTGCCTCACGCCGAGCGATGCAAGCGCGCAGAGCGCGCCAGGAGCAAAGCCCGTGGTCGTACTGACGACGTCGCTCGGCGAGATCGAGCTCGAGCTAGACGAGGCGAAAGCGCCCATCAGCGCAAAGAACTTCCTCCAGTACGTGGACGAGGGGTTCTACGACGGCACGATCTTCCACCGCGTGATCCCCGGCTTCATGATCCAGGGCGGCGGCTTCTCGCCGGCGATGCAGCAGAAGAAGACGCGCGCGGCGATTCAGAACGAGGCGGCGAACGGGCTGAAGAACGTGAAGGGCGCGGTCGCGATGGCGCGCACGAACGCGCCGCACAGCGCGACCGCGCAGTTCTTCATCAATCACAAGGACAACGGCTTCCTCGACTACCCGGGCAGCGACGGCTGGGGCTACGCGGTGTTCGGCCGCGTCGTGAAGGGCAGCGAGGTCGTCGACCAGATCGCCGCGGTGCAGACGGGAACGAAGGCCGGCATGGGCGACGTGCCGGTGCAGACGGTCGCGATCATCAGCGCGCGCAGGAAGAAGTAGGGGCGTCGCGCTAGCGATCACCGAACAAGGAACGCCCCGGAGCCTCGCGGCGCCGGGGCGTTCGTCTTGGGTGCAGCTCGCAGCGGATCAGCGGCCGTCTGCGGCCCGCTGCATCCGCCGTGCTCGATCGACGCGCCCACCGTGCCCGAGAGCAAGGCGCGCGCGTCGACCTCGTCCGCCTACATGTCCATGTCGCCCATGCCGCCCGGCATTCCGCCCGGCATGCCGCCGCCGGCCGGCGCCTTCTTCTCCGGCTTCTCGGCGATCATCGCCTCGGTCGTCAGCAAGAGGCCGCTGACGCTCGCGGCGTTCTGCAGCGCGTAGCGCACGACCTTGGTCGGATCGATCACGCCGGCCTTGATCAGATCCTCGTAGACCTCGGTGCGGGCGTTGAAGCCGAAGGCTCCCTTCCCGTTCTTCACCTTGTCGACGACGATCGAGCCCTCGACGCCCGCGTTCTCCGCGATGCGGCGCAGCGGCTCCTCCACCGCGCGGCGGATGATGGATACGCCGGCCCTCTGGTCCTCGGCGAGATCCTTCTCGAGGCCCTCGAGCGCGGCCTGCGCGCGCAGCAGCGCCACGCCGCCGCCGGCCACGATGCCCTCCTCGATCGCGGCGCGAGTCGCGTGGAGCGCGTCCTCGACGCGCGCCTTCTTCTCCTTCATCTCGGTCTCGGTGGCGGCGCCGACCTTCACCACCGCCACGCCGCCCGCGAGCTTCGCCAGGCGCTCCTGGAGCTTCTCACGGTCGTAGTCGCTGGTGGTCTTCTCGATCTGGCCGCGGATCTCGGCGATGCGGCCCTCGATCGCCTTCTTCGCGCCCGCGCCGTCGATGATCGTCGTGTTGTCCTTGTCGATCACGACCTTCTTCGCGCGGCCGAGGTCCTTCATCGTGACGTTCTCGAGCTTGAGGCCGAGCTCCTCGCTGATGACCTGGCCGCCGGTGAGGACCGCCATGTCCTGCAGCATCGCCTTGCGGCGATCGCCGAAGCCGGGCGCCTTCACTGCGGCGACGTTCAGCGTGCCGCGGATCTTGTTGACGACGAGCGTCGCGAGCGCCTCGCCCTCGATCTCC
>Ga0187894_10000482_pt1 | contig 54093 bp, 49 predicted proteins | sample GBC1701081metaG_FD_136650 | JGI IMG/M metagenome (GOLD analysis project Ga0187894, IMG submission 136650) | White microbial mat communities from a lava cave in the Kipuka Kanohina Cave System on the Island of Hawaii, USA - GBC170108-1 metaG ...
CGACCTCAACGGCTACTACACGATCATGGGGCGGATCGACGACGTGCTGAACGTCTCGGGGCACCGGCTCGGCACGATGGAGGTCGAGTCGGCGCTCGTCGCGAATCCGCTCGTCGCCGAGGCAGCGGTCGTGGGGCGCCCGGACGACCTTACCGGGGAAGCGGTGGTGGCCTTCGTGGTGACGAAGGGGCCGCGGCCTGCGGGCGACGAGAGCAAGAAGGTCGCCCGCGAGCTGCGGGACTGGGTCGCCAAGGAGATCGGGCCGATCGCGAAGCCGAAGGAGATCCGCTTCGGCGACAACCTGCCGAAGACCCGGTCGGGAAAGATCATGCGCCGGTTGCTGCGCTCGCTGGCGAAGGGGGAGGAGATCACGCAGGACATCACGACGCTCGAGAACCCCGGCATCCTCGAGCAGCTCAAGCAGACGCAGTAGCGGGGCGCCCGGCGCGCGCGAGGCGCGCGCGCGCCGCTTCCCTTTGCCCGTCGCGCTCACCCGCGGCTGCTGCCGCGCTCCGGGTCCCGGGCGGCGGCCGCTGGCGGGGCGGACGCGGCTGAGTTGCGGGGAGGCACACCGCGCTCGTTGGCGTGCCCGTCACCGGCGAGGCGTTCCCGCGGCTCGTGCCGTTGCTGTCGGAGCGCGGCATCGGCGCACGCTCGGCCACGCCCGCGCGGCGACGGAGAAGACCTGCTACGCGCGGCTCAAGTACCGACCGGGCGATACAATCGCCGGATGAACACGGCAGATCTGGTAGCGCACTTCGCGCGGATCGTGGGCGAGAAGCACGCGCTGACCGACGCGAGCGACATCAAGGCGTACGCGACCGACTGGCGCAAGCGATACCGCGGCGCGCCGCTCGCGGTGGTGAGGCCGGGTACGACGGCGGAGGTGGCATCGGTCGTGAAGGCGTGCGCCGAGACGCGGACCGCGATCGTTCCGCAAGGCGGCAACACCGGCCTGTGCGGCGGCGCGACGCCGGACGCGAGCGGCAGGCAGGTGATCGTCAGCCTCGGACGGATGAACCGCATCCGCGCGATCGATCCGCTCAACAACACGATGACCGTCGAGGCGGGGTGCGTGCTCGCAAGCCTGCAGCAGGCGGCCGACGAGGCGGGCCGGCTGTTCCCGTTGAGCCTGGCGGCGGAGGGCAGCTGCGCAATCGGCGGCAATCTGTCGACCAACGCCGGCGGCGTGCAGGTGCTCCGCTACGGCAACACGCGCGAGCTCGTGCTCGGTCTCGAGGTGGTGCTGCCCTCGGGGGAGATCTGGGACGGCCTGCGGGGCCTGCGCAAGGACAACACCGGCTACGATCTGAAGCATCTCTTCGTCGGGGCGGAGGGCACGCTCGGCATCATCACCGCGGCGGTGCTCAAGCTCTTCCCCAAGCCGCGGGCGCAGGCGACGGCCGTGGCTGCGCTGGCGACCCCGCGCAATGCCTTGCGGCTGCTCGAGCATGTGCAGGCCCACTGCGGCGACCGGCTGACCGGCTTCGAGCTGATCTCGGCGATCTGCATCGAGCTCGTGCGCAAGCATTTCCCGCGCGTGCCGGCGCCGTTCGCGGCGAGCTATCCGCAGTACGCGCTGATCGAACTGTCGGACACGCAAGCCGGTACCGGAGTCGGCGAGAGGCTGGAGGCCACGCTGGCCGACGCCATCGAATCGGGGCTTGCGCTCGACGCGGTGGTCGCGGCGAGCGGAGAACAGGTGAAGAACCTGTGGGCGCTGCGGGAGAACGTCTCCGAAGCGCAGGCGGCGGAGGGGCCGAACATCAAGCACGACATCTCGATCCCGATCTCGCGGATCGGCGAGTTCATCGCGGTCACGGACGCGAAGCTCGCCGCGGCGTTTCCGGGCGTGCGCATGGTGACCTTCGGGCACCTCGGCGACGGGAACCTGCACTACAACGTGACCCATCCCGAGGGCGGGGACGAGGCGGCGTTCATCGCGCGCACCGACGACGTCAACCGCCTCGTCCACGACAGCGTCGCCGCGTTCGGCGGCTCGATCAGCGCCGAGCACGGCATCGGGCAGTACAAGCGGGACGAGATCGTCCGCTACAAGTCGCCGGTGGAGATCGAGCTGATGCGCGCGGTCAAGCGGGCGGTCGACCCGCTGGGGATCATGAACCCGGGGAAGGTGCTCTGATCGGCTAGAATCTGCGCCGTCCCGGAGAGGTGGATGAGTGGTTTAAGTCGCACGCCTGGAAAGCGTGTTTAGGTGATGAGCCTAACGCGGGTTCGAATCCCGCCCTCTCCGCCAAGATAAAACGATAACTAAATGATAATAAATAACAAATAGTCTCGAATCAGAATTCTACCCCCTGTACTACCCCCGTGGGTTGAACGGACACAAGATCTCTAGGAAATACGCGGCAAGCACCGGTAGCGTTGACTAATGCGACCGGTTAGGCGCGCCCAAAGCGGTGATGCCGTGGTCCGCAATGGACCGCGCTCCCGTTGATAACCGCGGTCGTCTCGAGCACCGGTTGCCAGGATGAAACGCTACCCCCGCGCTACCCCCGTGCGCGGGCCCGATTACCCCACGTCGATCGAGATGTTGACGACTCCGTCGACGACGACGGTGCCAACGGCGGCGACAGGGCCGACGAGCAAGACGCCGACCGTGTGGATTTGTGCCGTCCAAGAGGAGGGTGTCCCCCTATAATGCTGAAATCAAAGGGGAAACCGTTGAGCATCCTGACGATCTGGAAGGCTTCGCCGGAGTTGCTTCACGAAAAGTCGCTGAAGCAGATCATCGCGATTGCCGGCGACGGCAAGTTGCTGGACGGAAGTACGACTTCTCAGGAGTTCCGCGCGCTAGTCGCCGAGGTTTCCTCCGCGCAGCTCGCGCGCTACGCCAACGAGTGTTTGGCCGAGTCCTTCCCCGACAGTGGGCTTGCCCTTCAGGACATCATTAACGAGGTTGGGCGTCGCCTCGGTTTCGCGGTTACCTACGGGCGATACCGCGGCAAGACCGGACAGATCGGCAACGACGGACTTTGGGAGCTTCCCAACAAGCACAAGGTCATCGTCGAGGTAAAAACTACCGACGCCTATAGAATCGATCTGAACGTCGTCGCCCAGTATCGCAAAGAGCTTTTCCGCGAAGGGCACGCGACAGAAGACGCCTCGTCAATTCTCGTTGTTGTCGGGCGCAAAGACACTGGCGATCTCGAGGCTCAGATCCGCGGCTCTCCGTACGCATGGGATATGCGCCTAATCAGCGTCGACGCGCTGCTCCGCCTCATGCAAATAAAGGAGTCCGTCGACGACCCGGACGCACTGCGACGGGTATACGAGCTTCTAATACCGCGGGAGTTCACCAAACTCGACGAGATTGTCGAGCTGGTCTTTTCCACGGCCGAGGATGCCAAGAAGACGGAGGAACTCCCCGACGAACCGGGCCCTGTCGCTGAGCCGTCTCCGATGCAGAAGGAGGGGTCGAAGTTCACCCCCGTCGCATTCAACGATCTCGTCGCAAAGCGGGTGTCCGACCACCTTGGGATGCCGCTCCTCAAGCGCACACGAGCACTTTTCTCTTCCCCGGACGAACTGACACAAGTCGTATGCACTGCTTCGCGGGAGTACAGTGAAGGAGCCCACCGAGGCTACTGGTTCGCGTTCCACCCGCACCAGAAGGACGCCCTCGAAGCAGCGAGCCGCGGCTATGCTGCGTTTGGTTGCGGTTCCCCTAGCCTAGTCCTTCTCATTCCGATCAAGAAGTTCTCGACCTGGTTGCCGGGGATGAACATGACGACCAAGGAAACCCGGGCTTACTGGCACGTCCAGATTTTTCTTGAGGGCGGCAAACCGACCTTAGTTAGAAAGAAGGGGCAGCCCAAAATCGACCTCATCGAGTACCAGCTGCCTGGGTCTGGAACTTCCAGTCCTTGACCTATGTATCCGTTGGGCCCCCGCGTTACCTTGGCTGGGCTTCTCCATCAGCCGCCCAGATGGCCTTGCCTTGTGGCACGCATTCGAAAGATAGACACTGATCTCACGGATTCTGAGAAAAACTATTATCTGAGCTCCGCGGCGCGATCGTCGCGCTCACCTATAAAAGCTGCCTAAGGCCACACGCGGCGCGCCAGCTTGCGCACGTGTTCTGCGGCGGGCATGGAGGCTGGCAACTTTGCTCTCCAGGCGGTGTGATCGGCTACACTTTTGCCACGTGTTCTCGCGCGAAGCACATCGCTTGTGAAATCGGACGACATCGCTCGGTCGATTGCGAGAGAAACCGCTGAAATCAGGGCGTCGGTTTGCCTGGTTTACGGACCCTTTAGCTCCGGCAAGACGTACGTGCTGCACGAAGTTGATCGTCTGCTTCGCCGGGGAACTGCCCCCCATCCGCTAATCGTTACGTACTCTTGCTCCTCGGCTGACACCGGATACGAACCGCTCAGTGAACTTGTTAAGGAGGTCAACCTTTGTATTGCCCCAAGGCGTTTCAGGTGGCTCCTTCTATGGCTGTGGCAGAGAAAATTTGGCTTGATAAAGTTTGTGGCATCTGTGATTAGTCTGATTCTTGGCTGGTTTGGTTTGGAGATAAAAGGACTTGCAGACACTGTTGAGAAACTAGAGTCCGCCGCTGGAAAGACCAATACGAGCGACTCCTCCGTATTCCCGCATTCGGAGGTGCGTAAACTCATCGAGCTCTTGTCCAACGCAGCGAAAAAACTCCGTGCGCCAGCGGTGCTTCTTCTGGATAAAGTGGAAGAGTTACCTGAACCAGGCATTCAGCTCCTGACGATTGCGCTCGAGGATGTGCCCGATAAGATCAGAGTAGTGATGACCTTGAACACGGAAGCCGATGGCTATTCCACGCGCCGAGATCTTCTCCGCTTGCGAGCGAAGCTCCAATATCGCCCGAGGAAAGGAATCTACCTATTGGAGGGTAAGACGGCGGTCGAGATTCAAGACTGGAAGAAAGCAGAGAGCGGCGTGCCGATTTCAATAGAGGTTGCGACGCAGGCACATCAACAGTCCCGGGGAGGGCGTGCGGGTCTGTTAGCGCCGTGGATAAAGTCGACTAGTGTTGATCCAAGCGACATCGCAGATAGTAAGAGCAGGCTACTTGGAATCCTCAATCAACGCTTCTCGGCTCTCGATGACACGGCGAAGAGGGTTCTCGTATTGCAAGTGCTTGTGCATCCGCATAGCGTCGAGTTTCATGCGATTGGAAAGGTGCTTGGTGTAACTGTAAGTGAAATAGAGGGCGCTCGTCAGACACTTAGGGATCTGTTTATTTCGGATGAAGGACAGTTGCAAGACGATAGCATCGCGGAATTCGTGCGAGATAGGGTAGGCCCCGGCGTGCTCGAAGCGTACGCAGACGACTTTCTCGAGCGAGCAAAGGGCGTTCGTGCGATATCAGATCCAGTTCGGCGCGGGTTAGAGTTCTCCAAGATAACAAACCGACTTAGTCGGCCCGACTTTGATCATGCCGAGGCTCTCGACTACATCAGGGCATGCTTAAGGCGAGGCGCTCTTTCGGCAGCGGGCCTAGCACTTAAGCGCGTGGACCAAGTGGGGCGGGTGGCAGAGCAACCTCGGTCCTTCAGGATCAGGCATCTGCAGCTACGCGCCGATTGGCAAGGCCAGCAAGGTGACTATGGGAGCGCTATCCAGTCGCTAAAGCAGGCCGAGCTGTTGGGCGGCGACAAAGTCGACATCGGCGAGATCCAGCTCGACATTGGCGAGAAGTTATATCGCCTTAACGACTACGCAGAGGCAGCTAAGCGACTTCGTCGAGCAATGAGGTTGGCCAGGGAAACCAAGAGAAATGATCTCTCGTTGAAGGCTGTTGTTCGGTTTAGTGGGATCCTTGTTGATGTGGGAAAGTACAGCTCGGCGCTTCGGTTGATGCAATGTCTCTTAAGATGGGTCGAGAGAAACGATGTCTCCGCTCGGGAGCGATGTCATAACCTCCGATTTGCTGCTCGGATACACGCACTCTTCCCAGGACAGCGAGATAGAGCGCTAGAACTGGCCAACGCGGCACTCAACGTCGCAGAGCGAGAAACAGAATCGTTAAGAGATCAGGGGAATTCCCTTTACGCTCTGGGGGACTCACTGAGGCACGCGGGCCGGAACCCGGAGAGTGCGCACACTTACCGGAGGGCATTACGTATCGCCGATGACACAGGAAACTACGACTTGGCGATTTACTCCCTGCTTGGTCTCTGTGCACTTCACGCAACTGCGCTTGATCGACTTAGCCTCGAACGCGACCTTGCGGAGTTGAAGGAGAGGACGGAGGGGACAGATCAGGTGGAGAGACGCTACGGCGACTTGTTTCAAGCCGTGGCGGCAGCTTTGGCTAATCAACCGATAGACCAAGCCAGTGTTTCGCTACTTCGAGATAGATTCCGATCTTTCCGGAGAACCTGGGCGGTCAAGCTAATTGATCGGCTGGAGCTGGGCGGCTGGAAACTGCGTGCGAGTGATTTCGAAGTGGAGGGTGGACGAGTGTTTGTCTTCTAGTCATGAAAGCCCTCGTTGAACACAAGCTGGATACCAAATTCGGCACCTTTAGCGTCGTCCTCTTCGGCAAACCAGCGGGGGAGAAGTGTCTTCTCATAATCCACCATCCGGTAGGAGAAGTCCCGTTCGTTCGACTCCACTCTGCATGTCTCTTCGGGGAGAGTCTCCACGGAACTAACTGCGATTGCGCCTTGCAGCTGGATCGATCTCTCGAAATTGCATCTCAGACTGGTGGAGTCATTGTTTACTTGTTTCAAGAGGGGCGAGGGTTGGGCCTTCTTGGCAAGATGCGGGCTATCGAACAGGAGCAGGCACACAACATCGACACGGCGGAGGCGTTTCGAAGAATTGGGGCAGAGCCCGATCCACGCACGTATGAGATTGTGAAGAAGGCGTTCTTGTATCTGAAGATGCCCCGGCGGCTTCGGTTTGCGACGAATAACCCGTTGAAGATTCGGGCGATCGAGAGGATGGGTTACGAAATCCACGAGCGAGTCATACTGACCTTTGAAAGGTCCGCTGCAGTACAGTCATATGTCGATATGAAGACGGCAGTGCTGGGTCATTATGGCGCGTCTTGACGAAGCCCTGCGCAAACAACCCTTCGAGGTTGTAAAGACAGCATGCTTCCAGTCTGCTGAAATGATTCGTGCTTTCCGGGCGTCGAGTCTGGACCTACCTTGGGCTCGGCTGGAAACCGGTACACAGCTGTTATTCAAACTGCTATTCATATCCATTTGCCACAAAATCAATTGGGATTTCCTGCAGCGCCGTCTTTCGGAACGCTTTCTCGGCGAAGGCGAAGATCGCTTGTTAGAGAGAGCGCTGAGGATGACGCCAGCGAGAATGACAGAACTGATCGGTGACTACCCGAGAAAGGAGCGCATACGCGGAGCGGAGCGCGCGGCACTCATGAAGGATGTGGCGTCGACGCTCGTCGGCCTATTTGGCGGGGACGCAATGGTGCTCTACGCGCGATCGAACAGGAAGATCGGCGGGCAAGCGGGATTCCTTGAACAGATTGATGCTTTTCGCGCGTATCGTGAGGATCCGCTTCGAAAGAAGTCAAACGTTCTTGTTCAAGAGCTGGTGCGGGAAGGGATTGTCGAGTTTCTTGACGTGAGCGATGTAGCGCCAGCTATCGACTATCACATCATGCGCCTCTATCTACGCTCGGGGCGAGTGCTTCCGACTGCTGCGGCAGTGTTTGAGCACCTGCGAGTTGCTGAGAGAAGCGAAACGAGGCTTCGACTAGATAAGCTGCTAAGAGAAGCGACTGCGGAGGCGTTGCGGTACACCGCGTTTTATGCAGGGCTTACTGTGCCGGTTGTCAATTACATCGAATGGCAGATCGGTCGCGCTCGATGTCACGATCAACGTCCTAACTGCCTGGGCGAATGCACGCTATCGGAGGCAGATGCGGATGTGATTCGGCTCTCTCCGTCGGCCTGCCCCTACGCTGGTTTTTGCCCGGCACTTGTCGACCCGCAATGGGGCGAGTTACGAGAGCCCATTCTTCAAAAGGCCTACTACTGAGGCTCGTCGCTTCATTCAAGGGTAATGAGGATGACGTGCTCGCGGAGTGTCTTATCCGGCGCGTAGCGCTGCTGATCTGGACTCATTGCGCCAACGTGATTTCGCTTTGGCTGCACAAACTTGCTTTCGACAGCAAATCCCCGTGACCTGGCGAGATCTCTGACGATCTCAAACATCGGGAGGCGGAGCTCCTTGTAGAACGAATCTTGAAGAACGAGAAATCCCTGCGCATCTGGACGAGATTTCAAGCGTAGCCAGTCTAGAAATCTAGCTAGATCCGTAAAGTACTGGAGATAAAAGCGAAAGTAGTAACCGGAGCTCGCCTGGCTGGGATGATTCCTGATGCGTCTTAGGGTATCCGCCACTAGGGGGTTTGCATGAGCCACGTTTTCTGCAAGAGGACCGCGCATCTTGGTCGTGCCCATCATCTGCATACGCAATAGCTCCAGGTCGACTCGTGAGAACAGCGATAGAGCAGTCAGCTGAGGTAGATAGCTGACTACGTAATCGAGGCGACTCATGTAAGGCGGCGAAGTCAAGAAATAGGCAATCGATGCGTCTGGTATCGGGGCCGCTGAGAAATCCGCCGCGTAGACCTGGCACCAAGTCCTGGGGTTTCGTTCGCGCGATTGCGCGAGTTCGTTGAGCATCAGCTCACCATAGCTCAGTGCTTGGTCCTGAATCCCCACGGTTGGGCTTTGACCGAGGGGATCGGGGCCAACCATGATCCACGCAGGATTAGAACGTCGATGGGTTCGGGCCGCGCTTTTGGAAGCCCTTAATGCACTCGCTAGTGCAATAGTCTCGGAATCAAATGCGCCTGATTTGTCCTCCAACAGCACGCGCAAAGGATCTCCAGATTCCCTCCCCAGTCGCCTTGTCAAGGCACCAAACAAAGTATTCAGGTAGCGGACATCCTTAGTGCGAAATAGCTTGTTAGGGTCAGCTGTAGCGGGTTGACTTACTCTGCCCTGACTTACCTTGCCAAGAAGCCGTCGCACTAATTGCCGATCAGCTTCGACCGCTGATTTGGCCTTCGTCAGCAGGGCGCTATATGGATTAATGTCAATGCCAATGAAGTTGCAATTCTGATGGTTTGCGGCTAGATAACTTGTACCTGATCCAACAAAAGGATCGACGATCACGGAGCCGATAGGCGGTTGCAGGAACTCGAGCGCGCTATACGCAAACTCCTCGGAAAATGAGGCATAGGCAGCTTCCCAGACCGGCCCCTCTTTCCGGGCCTTGTTACGTCGCTTTGGCGATCGAATGGAACTAGCTCCCTTTTCCATCGATAGTTCGAGCTGATCGCCGGTGGACGTATGCTTACGTTGCGTGATTGCGTTTCCTGTCATCTGGGGATGGGATTGTCAGTCTCGGTTCTCGTTCTTTGTGAAGGGTGCTCGTGTGTTGATACTCCTTCTCGGTCCATCGGGCGTCGGTAAGACTTCTATTATCGAAGAAATGGTACGCAGGTTCAGCTGGACACCATTGATGTCGTACGTTACCAGGGCATCACGCGGGAGGGACTTTAAGATCCATGTGTCGCACCAAGATTTTGAGTGTCTAGCTAAGTACGGCAAGCTTTGGAGCGATGTGACGCAGCTAGGTGAACGCTATGGAACCTCGAAGGCAGAGGTTACGCTTGCTCTGCAAGGGCAGCATGAGTTCTGCATCCTCGATTTCAGTCTTACCCGCCGGCAGGAATTCTTCTCCCATGTCCCTCATCTTCCCGTGGTGGTAATGCCAGAAAGCCCTGAAACGCTCGCGGATCGGCTAAAGAGCATTGGTAGAGAGGATCGTGTTCGTTCGGCCCAGGAGGAGATGTGCCTGCTTGAGGAGATTCGAGAGGATCCGCTGCGGGCTCGGGAGTATCGATTTGTCGTGAATCGAACAGGAGAACTAGATACCGCCGTCTCAGCGATTCGAGGGCACGCCGACGAGTGGGCTAAACGCACCTAGCGTGCTCTGAGTTGGATGAACGACCGACAACTTCGACCGGGGAACCGGGCGCGGCAAACTCAGCGTGAACGATGAATGCGCCGGGTTATCGTGCTCCAGCTTCCTTTCGTTGCCATTCGGCAAGCGATCGCACGACGACGTCCAAGCGCTGTCGTAAGTCGATCGGAGCAAGGCGTGTTATCGGTATGTCGAGTTCCTCATAGATCTCTTGGAGCAATGCATGAATTGCCCACCTCTCTTCTTTGGTCTCGATTCGAACGGTGTCTGGCCCATCATCACAGCGATCGACGGGATCGAGTAGAAAGACATTCTGATACCGATAGTAGCAAGCGGCCCTCACGTGTTCATCAGTCCATTCGGCTCCAGAGATAGTTAGGAAGGCCAAGTTGTCGGGCAGAGCGTAGTCGAACACCACACTCTGAGCGGGATTGAGCGCTTGCGCGTCGGCGAGCATTCGCTCAAGAATCTCCGCTTGCAGTGCCAAGTAGTCTGACCGCGCTTCAGTTTTCGACCGCCCGCGTTGGATTCTTTGCTGGAGAACCTCTCTGGCGGGATCGGTGACCACTTGGTGCCCGAGATTGCTTAACTGAGCAATGAGCGTGCTCTTGCCACTAGCAGGGGGGCCTGTTACGACCGACCATTTCGTTGTAACACGCTTGTTCGCACCTACGGTGGCGCGGAGGGCGGCACGAAGTCGATCGCGATTCCGTAGAGATGGCATCTCTGAGTTCATCAGTCCGTTGAAGACGCATTCGACTCGCCCGAGGGTTCACTGCTGCGCCGGACAAGCCTGCCCAGATGGTCCTGGATGATCTCGAAATCGCCAAAAACATCGGGCGCTTCAGGTGTTAGGAGGTCTAGGAGTGACGCACAGAACTCCCGCATCTCAAGGTCACCGACAATCGCCCCTCGCACTTCAAGAAGATGTCGCCACGCGCGTGCGTTTCCTGTTATTACGAGGGTCGTCGCAGTCGCATTGGGCAGAACACTGCGTGCAATCGATCTAATGGCTCGTAGGCGCTCTTTGGGTGCTAAGTGAGAAGCATAAGTCGAGGACCTCAGCGACTCAACTATCGCCTTGTAGGCGGTTCGCGATCCTTCGGTCGCAGCCCGCCAATGCTGTTCAGCGACACCCCAATCTCGAAGATTTTCGGGTGGAGTGAACACGGCGCTACTCTCGTCGTGGTATTGCTGTGAAAGTTGGCTGTATGAGAATCCCGCACGATGGCGCACGAGCTGGTGGCTCAATGCCCGCGAGATGTGATCAGCCAGGATAGTGTACGAGCTATGCTCAAGTACACTTTCGTGACCTCTCTCTATGAGATGACGGATGTAATGACTGTTGTCTTTGGAAGATTGGTGTTCTCCGAATGACATGTAGCACACACGGCCCGCGAACTCGATTAGCTGCTGGCTTGTGCGCGCGTCTTTAGTTTGTCGCCATGAGACTTGGTTGGAATGTAGGAATTCACGGTGTTCCTCTCGGAACACGGTGTTTGCGATAAGAAATAGACGCATCCCGAAAAGCGCTACTTGTTGATTGTGGTCCGTTCTACTTTCTTCAAACGGTCATCGAGATCTCGAAGTTTCTGAAGCTCCAATCCGTCCAGGCGGCTCACGATCGGTACCAGAGCTTCCGCTTTGCTCAGGCGTTCTTGGATCTTGTCGGGAATGCGCGCCTCAATCTGAGCAAGGCGGTCTTGCGTTTTCTCCGATGTCGCGTACCAAGTGCCAGCTATTCCGAGCAAGGCAGTGACAACCGGGATAACGATCTGAAGCATCCGGGCACGAGAGTCTGCGTTATCAACTGCTCTACGAGCAGCGTCCGCTGCCCGAGCCTCTACATTCACGAAGTCGTGGGACAAGCGAGCGAGAAGCTCGTCGTCAATCGGTCCCGTGGGGCGAGGTTGGAACGGCCGTTCAACGTTCTTCTCTAGCTGGAGGATAAGAAGGCGCAGCAGGCGCTCGCCCTGTCTTAGGACGTACGGTTCCTTGCCCATGTTAATCACGGTTACGTGAAGATGACCTCCGTATCCCGGATCTACGTGTCCCGGATTTGTCATCAAGAGTCCCTTCAAAGAAACGGTTGCTGCGGGAAACGCGATCCCTGCCTGGTCGGCGAGCAGCGCAAGTGCCTCCGTAGTCCGGACTACAGCGGTTTGGCCTTGTAGTAGGGCGAGCTCACGCCGGGGGGAACCGACGGAGCCCAGGGTCCCCTCGCCGCAGCCGGGAACATAGATTTCCCCGATGGTCAGGTCGACTGAACATCCTTTCACCTGCTTGTCTGGGTCGCTCAAGCCAGTCAGAAGGTGTCCCTGCGCAATCAGTGTCTTGAGGCGTCTATCTTCGAGGAGGTTCAAGCGCTTCTCCGAAAGTTAGTTGAAGACTCGCGAAGAGGATTCTAGCTAACTAACATCAGTGTGCCCGAGAAGGTATGTCGTAGCGCCGCACAGCGGCGGCAGCTGCCGAAATGCCTTGCCCTGGCACAGCGCTTGAACTCATTCTGATAGCAGTTCGAGCACCGCTCGCCGCTCCTGGAGAGCTTCAGGTCAAGAGGCAGGCCTTCATCGGTAACGCCGCACTCTGGTGGCGGGGAAGGAAACAGATCAGGTATGCGCCGTTGCTTTTCGGGATCAGAACTTGGGACGAACAAGCCCTTGTTTAGTAAGCGCTGCGCAAACTGTCCCGAAAAGGAACCTCTTCGGGACAGGAGCAGTGACAAGCCGGGCGTACCCGACGGGTCTCAACAACGGCTGCCTTCTCAAAATCAGGCGATACCGAGCAACTCCTGATCTCAGCGCCGCGGCCGCAAGGGGGTAGGACGTCAGCGCTTAGACGCTCACGCTATGTTCGCGGGATGCGCGTATCTTTGATCTGGGGCGGCGCAAGGCGCGCGCTGCATCTCTGCGGCACCACAAGGGATGATCTACCAGGACTGGCTTCGAGGCGGACTTGGGACGGATACGATAAAGGTCGACGAGGCTGTTTCCAGCGCAGGAGAATCCAGAGTGGTTTCCACTGTGCGATCCTCCGGCCGTGACTGCAGCGGTAAGCTCCACGTCTAGGGAGGAACTATGGCCGCACAACAGGGAAGTGATGCGGAAGAGCATCTTGTCATTCTAGTGCATGGAATCCGGGACCACGGAGAGTGGATGCACGAGCTTCGACCGTGCTTGGTCGAAGCGGGGTTCGCGGTCGAGGTTGCAGGCTACGAGTTCTTCGATCTGCTGCGTTTTCTGTTTCCGCTCGAATGGTTCCGGCGTAACGCCATAAGGCGTGTCTGGACACATATTCAGTATGCTAGGAATCTGCATCGCGACGCGAAAGACGTCTCCGTCATTGCGCATAGCTTCGGAACGTACATAGTCTCCGAGATCCTTACGGAAGAGTTCGACTTCAAGGCGCACCGCCTTATTTTCTGTGGAAGCGTTGCCAAATCGAAATTTCGTCTGCCGCATCTACAGGGACGGTTTACTCCGCCCATCTTGAACGAGATCGGAACCCGAGACATCTGGCCGGTGATCGCGGAGACCGTGACGTGGGGATACGGGTCAGTTGGCCGGCTTGGGTTTAAGCAGCCAGGAGTTCTTGACTGTTTCCACAACCGCTTTCATCACGGAGATTTTCTCAAGACCGACTTCTGTCGCACACACTGGATCCCGTTCCTGAAGGAAGGAAAGGAGGCGCCCGCCGCCGGGCCGATTGAGCGGGTCCCATGGTGGCTTACTGTCCTCGTCGTATTTCAGCCGAAATACGTGTTGCTCCTCTTGCTCGCATTCGCGGCACTTGTTTGGTGGTGCCTACCCGACAGGATCACAATTGAGCGGATTGGAGGGCAGGGGGCTCGTTTGATGAGCCAAAACATTCTCGATGCAGTGGAAGCGGCAGAGAGGCCTTGTCCTGTAGCTTGCGAAATCACTCGTCTGCGGAACGGTGCGATGCGTATGAACCTTCTCAATGAGGAGATGTTACGCAACCTCTACGTGTGCAGCGCCGACCCCCTCCGGGTGGAGTATCGCGAAGGTCTAGAAGGACTGACTCGCTTACAAGAGGTCGTCCCATGTTTAGACTTGCATACGATCGGCAGCGACCGGATCGACATATCGGTACGAGACGTCGATACAGTACTAGTTCGGAGCGTGAAGACTGGGCGACGTGGGTGGGTGTGTAGAGGCGACAAAGATTGCTCCGAAGCTGTACAGACCATGCTAGATGAAAATTAGGGGGCAGATGAGAAATCTTAGAATTGTGATTATCTCGCTGTTGATGCCTGCTATGACACCGGTCTTGGCGGAGACATATAACTGCACCGCCGCGACAAACCGGGCCAAGGTCGGCTCTTCTAGGAGCAACGAGGTGGGGATTACGAGCGACTCAGGCAAGAAGGAGTGCAGATTTAGCATCAATGGCGCACCAGTAGGAAGTCCGCCCCAAAGCGCCGTGGTTGCTGGCTTGAATGCCCTGATCACCGGTGACGCGGTAACGATGATGACGAAGGGCGATCTTGAGCCTATCGCTAACCTCTTGATCTCCTCTTCCGAGGAGAAATCGCCAAGCCCCGCTCTCCTGGGCATCCTGCGCGAGCACGCAAGCGAACTTGCGAAATGTTTTTCGACCTTCAAAGGGGCCGTTGCAGGGCCTCTCCTGAGTAAGGGGGTCATATTCTGCGGTGGAGTAAAAGCAGGTCCTGTACCGATAGCAGAAAGCCCCGTCGAACTTCACGACACGCAGGGGATGCACGTACTGGCTGTGTCGCCCTCAAAAGGTCTAGTCCACTTCGTTTTTTTTCCGGCGAATTTCCGTCGCGGAGAACCTATTCCGATGGCCCGGTGATGGGTAGTTATGCCGGTCAACGTGCGACGCACAAGCAAGGTAGTCGCCCGAAGCGGTTCATTCGATTTGCGAAATGCTCAAATGCTTCCACAAGCCGTCAAGCTGCTTCGAGACGCAAGCAATAAATTGAGGCTTACGTCGTCGGCGTAGTTCACGGAGCTCGGGCGACGCCTTTAAGTGGGACGCTGGATAAGGGCAGCTGGGGGAAGGCCCGCCAGCTCGGCTCGGCTCAGCTCAGCGGGGTCCAGCGGCCGGTACATCTACCGGCCGCCCCCGTACCTCGCCTTGCTTGCAGTTACATGATTCCTACGGTGCAACGTTCAGGCAGGAGTAGGCGTAGTACGTGTAGCCGCATTTGTTCCCGCCAGTTCCTGTCAGCACTCGCTGGTCGACCTTGCGAGCGCCGCAGACGCGCTTCATATGAGCGTTAACATCTCCACCGCAGCCGAGATATTCCCAGTAACCGCCAGCTGGAAACTCTCCTACTCTGACTAAGTGGAGTTCAGTCGAGGCAGTCTCGATGCGTGCGCTGCTCGATGGTCGGCATGGCCGCTCCTTGGCAAGTAAAGCGATCAGCGCTGGCCGCCGGGGCGGCCAGCGGGTCATCTACGTTGGACGTAGATGCTGCTGATCAGCTTTGCTTGGGGAACGGCCATGTCATGCTCCGACGCTGCAGGTCAATATGGGTGGAGCGAGCGCTTTTCTCAACCCATCTGCGCAGCGGAGCAGGAGGCTACCGCAGGTACAAACCCTGAGGCAAATCGTTGGTACGAGGTACCTACCCTGGAGCCAATCGCTGGTGCTCGGACCGACCAGACCAGCGCGGTGTCCCATGAGTGTCCCACGGGCACTGTCCGGATTTCCAGGAGCAACTGGAAGTCCAGGAGAATCATGGCTCCCCGAGTAGGGATCGAACCTACGACCTGCGGATTAACAGGCTCGACAAGCTAGAGTTTTACCGCAAAGGACACGAAAACTTCGCAGAAGTTCGCAATGCGTGCGCATCGAATCGCGATGTACCGCGCACCATGTGCATCGTTGCTTTTGTCGGGTGGATACACAGACAGGGTTCTCGCCGCGGGGATCCGGCCTCATCATCCCTGTACAGAGCAAGTCGCGGTACTTGGTAGCAGCGCTGCACGGGCCGTACACCCTGTCAGTATGGTCTCCGATTGAGCCACCCCCGCCAGCAATGGCGTACGCACCGGCGCGCCATCTCATTCGTTGAATTAGGTCGAGGTGATCGACGGGCACGTCGGTCTGGTGCGCAGCGATTGGGTTGCCGACAGTGTGATGGAGGATACGTGCACAGCGATGCCTAGCCGGATGTGTTGAAGTCTCTGGCCAAGTGAACTCATGCGCGGGGCACGGCGCTGCGAGGCGGATGTCAATACTTCGACCAGCAGGAATTGCTCTATCTGGGTGTGATCTGCCCGGTTTGCCTTAGTGGAGACGGTTATTGATCCTGAAGAGCGCGTATCGCCTCGAGCGCCCTCGGAACGGAAGTAGATCAACATGCGGCGCTACTTCAATTACCTCGAGGCCCCGATCGATTGCGCCACGCAGTGGAGGATGTTCGAGCTGACGACGAACTCCTCTACGTTGACTTGGACGGGGCTATCAGCGCCTTCGTGCTCAACGGATGGAGGAACGACGTTCTCCTCGACGCCGGACCCAAGGAAGCGCTCTTCGGATTACCTTGAAGACGAGCCGCGCGGCGGATTTCTCTCATCGTCCGCTAAGGCGTAAACAGCGATTCGTCGTGCTGCAGACGTCACCCGGACGAGGCGTCGCTGCTAGGACCAACGGCCTAATCCGTCCTCGGTATTGCCACTCGCATAGCTAGTCGCTATACGCTACGTCATCATCGGGGGTGTGCCGGCCTGACCGAGGAGGACGGGTATGGGGCGAGCGATGCACCGGCACAATGGGGGAGGGGAAACAACATGCCACGCGTCGGCGACAGCGCGGTACCCAGCACGCCCAACAGGCGACGCCTCACGATCATTGCGCAGGATCCCTCGATTAAGGTCCGCGGGAAGATCCTCACGACCCAGGTGGAGGTCCCGGCCGAGGAGCTCGCAGAGGGCCCTACCGGCTATCGGGTCAAGGTGATCGATTACGACGTTTCCACCAACCTCCTGTACGAGCCCGCTACCTATCCTGCTCCCTGCAACGGTCAGTATACCGACCCGCTCGAGCTCCCCAAGAAGCGAACTCCAGCCTCCGATGCAAGGCTCCTAGCCGATCCGCGCTTTCACGCGCAGAACGTCTATGCAATCGTGATGCGCACTCTGGCGCGATTGTAGGTGGCTGAGAACGACGGCGCAGCTTGCCGCTCAAGAGGACGGGTGCCACATGAAATTGCATTTCCGGAGTAAGCGATAGCAGCTACTACAGATTGGGGCGAACGATGCCGCACGATCCTGTCCAGCTCATACCGGGTGACGAACCAGGCGCAGCGCCAGAGCCCGGATTGGGCCTTGTCTATCCGGTGGTGGTTACCGCTTGCGTCGAGCAAAACGGATCGGATTCGCTCTACAACGCCAACGATGTGCAGAGACCCAAGGCGGTCGGGCGATTACTGGGAGTCCTTGAAGGCTCAATAACTCCTGAGGCGACAACTGGAACTCGTTCAAGGACGGGAGGCAGGTCACATGACGCAACGGGTCGCGGGGTTTTTGGGGGTTCTCTTGAGCATCCCTTTGCAGGCTGCGATGGCCGCCGAGCTCATCCAGCCGCCCATCTGCTCGGCGGCAACGGCAGGCCGGCTCGAGCTCAAGGACATCTGTACCGTCAAACCCCTCGGCAACGGTGGCAACGAGGTGAAAATCTACCTTACAGCTGAGACGGCGACCATCGATGTGGGCGGCTACAAGGTCACGACCGAGAACTACAACCGCAACTACCTGACGCCGGTCGTCGAAGCGATGCCCGGCGACACGGTGGCGGCGCGCCTGTCGAATATCCTCACCCCCCGGTCGCATGCCGTGGGGCATGGACATGGCGACGACAACCCGACCAACCTGCATTACTTTCACGGTGGCATCGTCACGCCCAACAACGCGAGGCCAAAACCGGCGGAGCTGGGCGACGGGGACAATGTCTATGTCCTTCTCAAGGCCGGGAAAAACGTGCAGGGCGTTCCGAACAGTTTCGAATTCAAGGTTCCGATCCCGGGCGCGGAGAAGCTCGATGCTCGCGTTCTGGAAGGCACAGGCTTCATCGCCCATCCCCAGGGCCTGAACTGGTACCACTCGCACTTGCACGGGATTTCATCCGACCAGGTCATGGGTGGCATGTCGGGATTGCTGTCGACCGGCGAGGCCACCGCCAATGTGAAGGCGGCCTGCCGGCAGAATCCGAAGGACCCGGCCAAGTGCCTGAACGACGTGAGCAAGGACACGGTCGACCTGAGGCGCGCGACCAAGGTTCGGTACGCGCTCCTGCGCGACCTGCCGTTGCGAGGGATCAGCAAGCAGCCCGAAGAGGCGATCGACGCGACGGCAAGGTGGGCTCCCGAGGACAAGGATACGCCCGACGGCACGAAGTGCGGCGTGTGGAAGCAGGACGATTCCGGGCTGGACATCGATAACGTGAGACTGCGCAAAGGCTTCTGTCAGTTCGCCAAGGATTCCGCTTGGCTGTTCACGCTGAACGGGCAGAGATTTCCGACGATCACCGTGGAAGGTGGGCGCAATCTCCTTCTGCGGCTGGGCAACCTCAGCGCCAATATTCCCTTCTGGCTGGAATTGCAGAACGAGGCCGACGAAAAGGATACGCTGCCGCTGACCATCCTCAGCCTCGACGGCGTGGTTCCGGCAAGGCCCGTTCCCCCGGAGCAGGAGGAGAAACCCGTTCAGAAGGTGGACTACAACGACATACTGCTGATGCCCGCGACGCGGGCGGAGATTTACGTCCGCAACGACGAGAAGCCCCACGCCACGGCCAAGGTCTATATCCTCCGGACCAGGGGCTTCAAGCTGGACCCGGACGAGTGGCCGGCGATCGAGCTTGCGCGCATCGTGCTGGAACCGAACGTGGCCGCGAGCAATGTCGTCGTGGCGCTGAACGCTCCGGTCGCGAGGATGCCGGTTACGTTTGCCGCCAAGGCATTCGTCCCCAAGACGATCGCGCAAATGCCCGTAGGTTGCGTGCGCGACCTGGATCCCGCGCACCGCGAGTACCGCCGGGTGACTTTCATTGATGGAGGCGTGACTTCGGCGGGTGTCCCGACCGAGTGGAGCATCCTGACCGAGATCATCCGCCCGTCAGGGAACGTTCTGATGGATGAAGGAGAGTTCAAGTCCCACGATCCCGACGATTCGACGGTGGGAATGAAAAAAAAAGGCGAGGACTTTTATTCCGGCATTCCGTTCGAAGAGTATGTGCAGGAGGACGGGCTTGTCGACTGGACGACGAAGAAGCATGTGTGCGTACTGATCGACGATGGTGATCACGCGGGTAGCCACAAGCAGCTCTGGGTCCTCTCCAACGCGACGAGCCGTCTACACAATTTCCATATCCATCAGATGAAGTTTCGCCTGGCGACGGCGACGGAGCTCGCGCAGCGTTCCATACAAAAACCGGAGCCTTCGAGCACCTGCGGCTCGGCGCAGGGCCCATGCGATCAGCCCGACATCAAGTTCTACGACGATCAAGGGTCGCCGAACCTGAGCGATCCCGGGGCGATGCCTGTGTGGCACGACACCATCCCGATACCGCCAACCAGCAAGGTGTACATCATCATGAGCTTCGACGCGCCGGAGCAGGTCGGGCGATTCGTTTTTCACTGCCACATCCTCAAGCACGAGGACAAGGGGCTGATGGCTCCGATCGAGGTCTGGACGCCAACGGCGAAAGTCTTGCAATAGGATCGACACAAAGGGGGCGGGAAAATGAAAGCATTGTCGACAGGATCTTCCATGCGTTACTTGGCGCGCGGCGCGATGATCACGCTTACCACCGCGAGCTTTGCAGCGGACACGCACGTTGTCGTGGGCACCCAGAAGCTCACCTGGACCTACAACGGACAATCGTCGACAGCCAATCCTGTCAAAGCCCTAGTGATCGATACCCTGAAAAAGGGGGACATCGTGGAGATCCAGGTTCCTGCGGGACCGATTCCGCACGGATTTATCACTACGAAGACCAGCAACGCGATCGTCGCCGAAACCAAGGAATTCGTGCTGGCTTGCGGCGAGGATCCGACGTCCAAGCCCAACGCGGTGCTGCGTGAGGTCAATTGCGGGGCTGCGAGCAATTTCGCGAAGACCTTCACGGGAACCATGCGGCTCGAGGTTCTCGATACCTTCAAGGCGGACACCAACTTCTACTGCACGGTTCACAAGGGGCGCATGTCCGGTACTCTTAAGCTGAAGCCGTGAACTGAATTTGTCTACATTGGCGCCATGGCCCTCAAGCGCCCTAAAGGTCCGCGCCGGCACCGCGCTTGTCCTGGAGCACCGCTTCGAGATTCCCAAGGACAACCCGCTCGGCGATCCGCACGTCCGCAAGCTCAGCGTGTGGCTGCCGCGGCAGTGCGACGAGGACCGGCGCCACGGCGGCCGGCGCTACCCGGTGCTCTGCTACCTCGTCGGCTTTCATCGGCTCCGGCCTCAAACGACAACCTTCCCGAGCGCGCCGCGCGGCTGATCCACGGCACCTGACCGGATTATTCTCGGACTAGGTGATAACGCAATGCACTTCAATATTTGAATCTTCGAGCACGCAATGTTGCAGCTTTCCAGGAAAAGCTGTGCAAAACAGCGGAGCGGGGGGCGCCGCTGCAAGCCGCGCCAAAGGAGGGATCTTGCTTAAGCGAATCTGGATTTCGCCACCGCTAGCTTTTGCGCGTGTCGGTCCGTCCACTACGCCGTGCGTTTCATTTCTGTGGGGCGAGAGCGACCTTCTGCCGCGCGGGACCGGATACACCACGCTGCTGCCCACGGAAACGCTGACGCTCGCCGCAACCGGTGCGGTTTCGGCGCAGGTTCCGCGCGAGGTGATGTTCCGCGACGCCGAAGGAATCCGCCCGGTGTGTCCGTATTTCGAGCTGCACGGGGAATGGTCCGATTCCCAGGGCGTGGCGCGCCAAGGCCCTCTCACTGCCGCGCTGCTGAGCGAGTGGAAGCTGCCTCTGGCGAAGGTGAATTGGGAAATCGTCTTGGGGAGCCTCAAGCCCTATCACTACACCTACGAAGATAGCGACCGCATCTACGCCCGCGCGCACTTCTCCGCTGCCGACAACCGGCGCAAGCCGCTGCTTGGCTGTTCCCCGAAGGGGAAAAATGCCTTGGTGCATGCCGAGCGGACGCTGCCGATGGGTGAAGTGCAAGCCGCGAAACCGGACCAGGCTTTCCCCGAACTGCGCATGCGTTTCTACGCGCCGAAGGGGCTGATTTACGGGCCGACCGATCTCATGGATCGACTGCGGAAGGTCGACTACGACCACGAGAACTCCGGCGACTACCCGAATCGGGAATGGCGCGGTTTTGCGCTGCCAGAGAGCCAGCGGATCCTCAATCCGCGGTCGGCCTGGGCCACCTACATGCCCTCCCGCGCGAAGCTCGGACCATTCGGTGCGGCCGACGCTCGCAACAATCCGACCGGCCTGCTCGCCACCGTTTTCGAGCGCATCGAATCGCTTAAGGGCAAACCCACGCTGCAAAGATCTCTCGGCCTGGTCGACGACGTTGCCGACGGCATCGTGTCCTGCACCCTCCGCTTGCACGGGAAGCTGTGGCACGCGAGCGCGCGCATCGTCATCGGCCCGCCCGACTTCGCGCCGGCGAACCGCACGCCGGTTTCGCTGGCCGATAACCTAGTCGACCGGGTCGGCCGTAGCGCCGTGCGCTCGGGGCGGCTAAAGGACGACGACCTGCGCGAGCTGGTGGCTGACATTTTCGAGCGTGCCTTCGAGACCTCGCAGCTCATCCACAAAGACTATCAGAACCGCCGCTCGTGGCGCACCAATGAGAACACGATCATCGAGCAGGGTACGCGACTCCAGTTCGATCCGGAGGACATACGCAACAAGATGCTTTGGGAGGTGCCGAGCGCGCAGGACGTGGTTAGCGGCCGCATGAGCGCGATGGGTCTGGTGGAAGAGGGTGCGCGCAAGCACCGCCGGTATACGGCGATCGAGTTCCTCGAGGATCGCTTCCGCGAGAATCCCGCGCTGCTCGACGAATGGCTGCGCCGGCCGGTCGATCCGAAGCCGTTTTACGATAAGCGCATGCCCGCGTTGATGCGCGGCTCCGATGGCCGCCCGTTCCACCTCACCCGGCGGCAGTGGGAAATCGTGCGCGCCTGGATCGCGCAGCTCCGCAAGAACACAACCGCCGCCGGCATGGACGGGCATGGGCAATAGTCCGCCATCGGCGGCATATCTCGTGCTCGATAGCGCGGTCGGTAAGCAACTGTTTGTCGCCGACGGCAGCCGCCTCTACGGCCTGCCGCAGGCCGTCGACCTAGACAAAAAGCAGATCGAACGCATCGTGCGCGACCTCACGGGGGTGCCGTTCATCGACAGCTCGCCGCTCGAGCCGCCGGGTCTGCAAACGCTATCCTTGAACGTGGCCCAGGCCTGCAACATGGGGTGCCGGTACTGCTACGCGGACGAAGGCGCATTCAACGGTCGCTCGAGGCTGATGTCGCGCGCGACGGCGCGGGCGGCCGTGGATCGCCTGATCCTCGAGTCGCGCGAAGGGGCCGACCTGGTGGTGGGCTTCATGGGCGGGGAGCCGTTCCTGGCGCGCGAGGTGGTGCACGACACCGTCGCCTATGCCGAGCAGGCAACGCGGGCCTCCGGCCGCACGGTGCGCTTCTCGCTCACCACCAATGCGACCCTGATCGAGCCGGGCGACGCCCGGCTGATGGCGGAGCACCCGTTCCAGGTCGCTTTCAGTGTCGATGGGCCGAGGGACCTGCACGACCGCCTGCGCCCGCTACGCGTGGCGGGCAGCGCTTACGACCGCATGCTGCGCAGCTTGCGGCTGATCGAGGAGGCGGGGCGGCCGCGTCACCTGTCGGCGCGTGCAACGATCACGCCGCTCAGCGCGGACCTTCCGCGCCTGCTCGACCATGTTCTGGCGCTCGGTTTCGACTCCGTGGGGTTCGCGACGGTCTTGGTTTCGCCCGATCCCGCGCTGGCGTTCGCCGCCGGGGACTTCTCCGGGCTGCTCGCCGGCATGATCGACTGCGCAGAGCGAGCGAAGCGGGCGATCGTCGAGCGCCGCAAGTACCCGTTCAGCAACTTCGAGACCGCTTTAAATGAGATCCGTCGCGGCAGTCACCGGCCGTATCCCTGCGGCGCAGGCGCGGCCTACTTGAGCGTGAACGCCGAAGGCGAGCTGTTCGCGTGTCATCGCCTGATCGACGATCCCGCCTACCGCTTCGGCGACGTCGCTTCGGGAAGCGATGTCGCACGGCGCGCCGAGCACCTTGACGCGCGCCACGTCGACAAGCAGGAGCCGTGCAGGAGCTGCTGGGCGCGCTACCTCTGCGGCGGCGGTTGCTACCACGAGGTGGACCGCCGCGGCCGCGTCGCCTGCGACTACATCCGCGGCTGGCTCGAGTACTGCCTGGGCGCCTACGCCGAGCTGGTGCACACGGCGCCGAGCTATTTCTCCGACCCGTCCGGCCATTTCGAGGAGTCCCGTCGATGAGCTCCGACGACCTAAAGCGCTTCAAGCTGTTCCCGGCGAACCTCACCGCGCGCGCCGACGCGCTCGTGCGCGGCAACCCGGTTACCACCCGGCCCGATTCGGGCGTAGAAAACTGCTTTCCCGGGCTGGAGTTCGACCAGCGCAATCTGGACAAGGCGTTTTTTCCCGGGCTGCTGTTCGAGTTCCACCATGACGCCGGCGTAATCCTGCGCGATTTCGATCCCAAGGGGCTGGCTGGGAAGTTCTTCACCGGCAAGGATCTCGCCGCGGGCGTGTTCCTTCTCTTCATCCGAGGCAATTTCGCTTCGCGCGACGCGAATACGTCGCCCCGCCTGCTGCGTTTCGCGCCCCCCGCCGGCCTCGAGAGCTGGCGCTTCGTGCGCGACTTGGAGCCGGGCCCGGTCGCCGTCGTCCTTTGCGGCACCGCCACCTACCAGTCGCTGGTGGCGTCGTTGGTGGACGGCCAGCTGGAGGTCGCGGTCATCGAGCGCTGGCTCGAGAAGCGGAAGAACCGCAGGGAATCGGCCGGCGAGCTGCAGTTCGTGCTGCTGTTCGGCGAACGAAACAGCTTCCTCACCGAGGAAGGCGTCATCGATCCGCAGTCCGTCGGTGCCGGCGACCTGACGCGCAGCCTGTGCTCGCCGTGGCAATACGATTTCGCGGATTGCGGCTGCTTCTACTGGGCATCGAACAAGCCCGACCTCGTTTCCAGCGACGCGCAGCAGGCGCAGGTGCTGAATTTCCAGCGCCGCGACCGCTCGGAGGCCAACGACCGCGCGACGCGCGCCGAGGACTGGCTGCTCAAGCACGGCGGCCAGTGGGACGGCGAGCCCCATATCCTGCGGCACGCGGAGATGATGCTGCGCTGGCAGGACCTCCCGTTCGTCGTCGCCGGACGCGAAACCGACCGTTTCACGCCTTCGGCCGCGACCTTGCCGCCCAGGACGCTCAGCCGCGAGCAGGTGATCGAGCGCCTGAAAGAACTCGCGCAGGTCGAGCACGCGCTCGCGGTCGAGTATCTGTACGCGCATTACTCGCTGGGCATTCCGCGACCCGAGGACGGACCGCAGCCGGACTCGCGAGTCAGAGCCGCGGGGATGGACGTGTTCCATATTGCGGTCGACGAAATGCGTCACCTGCGCGCCGTAAACGAGATACTGATCGCGCTCGACGAAGAGGCGGTGCTGGGCCGCGCGACGGTCATCGGCAGGGACTACGACCGCACGGGGCGCGCGTTCAAGCACGACTTCGTGCTCGCGCCGCTGTCGGCTGAGCACCTGAAATGGTTCATCGAAGTCGAGCGCGCCAGCCAGAACGACCACAGCCAGAACACGATCGACGGCATGTATACGCTGATTCTGCGCAGCATCGCTGTATCGGCGGCGTTCACTACGGACGAGAAGCAGCGCCTGTCGCAGCTCATCAAGGTGATCATCGACGAAGGCATGGAGCACTTCCGCCGCTTCAGCCGCGCCCAGAAGGCGCTCGAGGGACTCGCCGAGGCGCAATACCTCAAAGTGCGCGGCGCGCCGACGCGCCTGGCAGAAAACCACCCGGACCGCATCCTCCAGGACACCGTGGACGCCTCCTACGTGGTGGTGCTGCGAACGCTCGATTACGTGTTCAAGGTGGCCGACCGGCAGCGCGGCGCTATGATGCAGGCGGCGACGCGCGCCATGTACAACATGGACGACGCGGCGCGCTCCCTTGCGCTCCGCGGTCATGGCGCGTTGTTCGACCTGAGCGGGTACCGGGCTGTATCCGCTGCGGCTTCCGGCGCGGCCGGCGCCCGCCGCGCCGCAGCGGCCGAGCTAGGTAGTCCCCTCAACGAGCATTTCGCGCGCCTCGAGGGGTCCGCGGATCCTCGGCACCGCGAGCTGGCCGGGCGCATGCGGGGCGGGCTCGAGCAAATGACTCGGGAGCTGGAAGCCCTGGCATCGAGATAGCCATGTCCGGACGGGTCGCCATCAACGGCATCGGTGTGGCCGGCACTACGCTGGCGTGGCTCCTCGCCCGCCGGGGCTTCGAGGTGCGACTCCATGGGCGGAGGCCCGCCAAGGGTCGGCTCATCGCGGTGTCGGTGGAAACTGTCTCGCTCGCCGCGGAGCTCTGGCAGACCCCGCCCGAGCGCGTCTGGGCCGGCAGCTGGGTGCAGCGGCGCGAGACCGCATGGGCTTCGGCGGCGTTCGAGCGCACCGACTCCGCCGCTCTGGTGTGCGATCCCGCCGACATCGTCGCGCGCTTCGTCGATCTTCTGGCCGAGCGCGGGGTACGCGTTGCCGATGGCGCCGCGCCCGAAGACGACGCCGACTGGGTCATCACTGCCGAAGGGCGCACACGGTGCGAGCTCGGCTTCACCGCCGGGCAGCGCACCGTCAGCGCCGGATGGCTGCCGCGCGTCCCGCACCGCCACACCGACTGCACGACAGTGGTTGCAGTAGGCGGGGGATGGTTTTTCGCGTGCCCCGATCCCGCGGGCGGCACCGCGCTGATGTTGGTGCGGCCACCGGAAGCCGGCGGCAACGACGCCGAAGCGTTGCGGACGGCCGTGGAAGAGGCATGGCCCGGTCATAGTGCACTCGCCGAGCCGCGCGGGGCGCCGCGCGAATGCGCCCCCCAGCTCGGGCATTTGCCGGCCTCGCCGGGCAAGCTGCGCGTAGGAGACGCGGCGCTCGCGATCGACCCGCTGCGCGGCGACGGCTTCGGCTACGCCGCGCGCGGCGCCTTGCTTGCGCACGCGGTCATCGCGGCCGGGGACTGCGCGCCGGCCGCTCTGCGCCACTACAGCGGCCGTCTGCGCGAGGTGTTCCGTGCGCATGTGCTCAATTGCATCACCCACTATGCGGACGCCCGAAACGCCGCCATCTGGAGCGGGGAGATCGCTCGCATGAAGCTCGCGCTCGAGCTGCTCGGCCGGCCGGCCGCCGCCGAATGCGAACTACGCGGCTTCGATCTGCGGGTTTCACACGCGGAAACTTTGGAGGAAGCGGTATGAGTGGCATGAGTGAGCCGTTCTATCTGCATGCGCGAGCCGGCAGCTCCGCGCCGGCCCTGGGCTCCGCCGAGGGCGTGCGTGTGCTGGGCATCGAAGTGACGCAGGTGATCCAGGACATGGACCATTCAGTGCCCTTGATCGCCGGCAAGGCGACCGTGGTACGCGTGTATCTCGATCACAGGTCCTTAGCGTCCGCCACCAAGGTTAGCGGAGAGATTTCCTGGCAGCGCTCGGGGGGCTCGAGCTACCTGCCGGCGGTCAATGCAATGGAGATTACGCCGGCTAGCCCGCGCACCCTTGATGCGCAGCGCAGCGAGGTAAAGTACAGCATGAACTTCCGGCTGCCGGCGAAGGCGACGGCCGTGGGCAAGCTGCGCCTCCGCCTCAAACGGGTCTTCAAGCCCGGCACCGCAGACCTTCCCATCGCTGCAGACAGGTCCGGGGTGGAGGTGGAGTTCCACGAAGCACCGCCACTGCGCATCAAGGTGATCGGGCTGCGCTACAAGAAGGACGGCAGGTCGCTCGCTCCCGCGGCGGTCGACTTCGCATATCTGCGCTCGTACCTGGCGCGCGCCTACCCGGTGGCGCGCGTGGAGTGGTCGCAGATCGTGGTGCCGGCCGACTTCACCGCGCCGTTCGGCACGCGAGAAATCGCCGCGATCGCCAACGCGCAGATCGCCGCCATCCGCAGCCGCGAGGTGAGCGACGGGGTCGACCCGCACACCCACTATTTCGGCCTGGTGACTGACGACGGTGGCAAGGAGTTCATGCGCGGGTTGGCGTTCGACATCCCGGAGACGCCGAGTCCCGACGTAGTTGCCTCGGCGCCCTGCGGCGCGCCCGACGGCTATGCCGGCGACCAGGACGAGTCGTATGCCGACTGGTACGGCGCGCACGAACTCGCCCACACCATGGGGCGATACCACCCGGGCTACCCGCGCAAGGATCAGGATCCCGATGACAAACAATTCCCGTTCGAGGACGGCCAATTGAGCGACACAACGGGCGTTGCGCAGGTTCGCTTCGTGGGCTTCGACACCGGTGACCCACAGCTCGACTTCCCCATGCAGGCCCTGCACGGCGCGCGCTTCCACGACGTCATGACGTACATGGAAAACCAGTGGCTGTCGTCTCATACTTACGTGGCGATTTTCGAGCGGCTGAAGGCCGAAAACGAATGAGCGACGGCAAAGGAGCAGCGAGCATGAAATTCGAAAGCGGCGAGTACATCCACATTGTCGGCACCATCGACCTCGAAACGGGCAAGGGCATGATCCGCTACGTGAATCGCAGCAAGACGCGCCCTGCCATGACGGCAGCCGGCGCCAAGCGCAATGGCGATGTAGAGCTCGTCGCCCAGGACGAGCAGGAGGAAGTGCTGGAGCGCGTCCATCCGGTCCTCCGCATAGCCGCGCGGGAGCCGGGCCAGAAGGGACGGCCGGCGCTTATCCAAGAAGACCTGGAGCACAACCCGAAGATGAGATCGATCGTTCTGCTGTTCAGGACAAAGGAAGTGCACCGGTTCACCGCCGGCAAGGGGCGCAAGCCCGCGGCAGGCGGCATGGCATTCGGACTCGCGACGCCGGATGCCTCGAAACCGCACCGGTATATCGTGGAGGCGACCGGCATGGACGACGGTGAGGGAGTGACCTACACCGTGCAGGTGATGCCCGAAGGCGAATCGGTCTGGCACACCATCGCGGTGGGCAGCCCGACGCCGCAGGTCGAGCTCGACGCCGATCAATTCGCTGGGGCGCGGAAGGCGAAGTTGCGCATCATCCGCTCGACCGGCTTCGACGAGGAGATCATGGAGACAAAGCAGGTCGAGCTCGGAAAATAGCGATCGCCATGGTCGACCCGAAACAGATCAAGTCGGTCGCCGTCTATCCGCCGATCGGCGTCGCCCGCGTCGGTAACGCCGAAGGGCCCGAGGAGTTTTTCCTCGCTTCCGAGGTGCTCGGCGCGCCGCCGCGGCCGGCGGCGGGGTTTCGCGACTCCGCCGGCAGGATCAAGCGCCAGGCGGTGCGCTTTCGCGTTTACGCGAGGCTCGCCTCGGACGCGACGGTCGAGCTCACCGCCTCTGCCGGCGCCGCCATCGAGTGGCGCGTCGAGGTCGCTAATCTGAAGGCTGGCTGGTACGCCTTCAACCAAGCGATGGACCTGCCTGACGGCATGTCGAAGCCTGCCCGAAGGCGCAACGCCGACGAGCCGTACCGCGAGCGGCTCACGATCAGGCCAGCGCCGAAGACCATCTCGGGCCGCAACCTGCGCGGAGCCCAGTACGCGTTCGACGACGGCCAGTTCCAGAACCGCTCCGTCCGGCTTGGCGAGCTGCGTACCGACGACGAAGGCAGGCTGATGTTTCTCGGCGGCACGGGAGTGTCGGCACCCGCCTTCGCCGGCATGCGCCCGCTCACCTTTGCCAACAACGATGGCTGGCACGACGACGTGTGCGATGGTCCGGTGCGCGCGCGCGTGACTGTCAGCGGCAGGTCGTTCGAAGCCGAGCCGGGCTACGTGGTGGTGGCACCGCCCAATTTCGCGCCGGGCCTGTTCGGTGTGGTGACCATGAACGACGTGGTGCGCGAGTTGTTCCAGGACGCCGGCTGGCTCCCCAAGCCGATGTCCACCAGCTTCACGCGCGACGTCTGGCCGATCTTCGACCGCCTGAGCGGGCTGCAATGGATCAACCATGGCTTCTTCATCCTGCATGGCGCTGGATCACCGCTCGATGCACGCTCACCGGCGGTCATCAGGCGATTGCGCGATGGCAACGCCGCGGCGGGCGGCTGGCGCGAGAGGGTTCTTGGCTTGTTCCGGGATCCGGTCGCGGGCCCCGGCATCGATTTCCTACGCATCCCGGACATCTACGGCGACGCCTTCGGCGAGCAGGACAAGCACGCGCTGGCGCGCCTCGCCGTGACGCCGACCATGTACGCGCACCTCTCGCGCTGGGCGCGGGGGGCATTCACCGACGATTGGGTGGGCATTCCGCCGGAGCCCCGCTTCGAGGCGTTACCACCAGAGAAGCAGGTCGAGCAGCTTGAGCAATGCGGACTGTACGAGTGCCTCGGTGGGCCCTTCCATCCCGGCATCGAGCTGAGCTGGCCGATGCGCGCACGATCGCTGTGGAAGTCTGCGTATCGCCTGGCGCTCATTTCCGAGGGGAGCGCGCTGGAGCAGGACTACGGCGGTGAGCTTACGCCGGAACGGTGCCTAGCGGGCGACGGGCCTCTCGCCGCCGCCGGGCCGGGCGCGCTCACGCGCTGGCTCGGCACGCCTTGGCAGACCGACGAGGCGTCGTGCAACTCGGCCGCGGACTACGATCCGAGCACCTTTCTCTCCGTACCGAGCTACTGGGGGGCGCGCGTGCCCGACCAAGTGTTGAGCGGCGAATCGTGGGAAAGGGTGGTCGCACCGGAGAACGGCCAACTTCAGGCACTCAAACATTTCGTTAACCGCTCTGACTGGCTGCGCGACGTCCGCGGCCGCCATTACTACGACCGCATCCTCAACATGGTGACGGAGTGGTGGACGCTCGGTATGCTCGAGGAGAAGGAACCGCCAGCGGCGAGCTCGGCGCACGGCGTGCCCGAGTGCGCATGGGTCGAGTCCGGCCGGAACTCCGAGAACGCCGGCAGCGATCCCAAGAAGGACTTGGTCCGCGAGCTCGAGCGGATCGATCAGCCCGCGGCGGCCGGCGCGGCGGAGGGTGCGCCGAAACCCTATCGGCCGCCGCGGCGGACGTTCCACCGCGGCGAGGTGTGATGGCGGCCGGGCAGACCGACGTGCTGGTGGTCGGCGGCGGCCCCGCCGGCGCCACCATTGCGGCGTTTCTCGCCTCGCGCGGCATCGCCACGTTGGTCGTCGAATCCGCCAGTGGACCGCGGTGGAAGCCAGGCGAAGTGCTGGCGCCGAACTGCGTCGCGGCGCTCTACGCTCTCGGTCTTGCCGAGGAGCTAGCACGCCGGCCGCAGCTCGCTTCGGCCTGCTGGGGCCTGCGGCGCCGCTGGGGCGCGCCGGTCGAGGAGATCCGCGACTACGTCGCCGAGCCGGGCGCGAGCGGTTTCATCGTCGACCGCGCGGCCTTTGAGTCGCTGCTTGCCAGGCGCGCCATCTCGGCCGGCGCGCGCTGGCAGTGGTCGACGCGCTTCCGCGATGCCTCGCGGCAGCCCGGCGAATGGCGCGTCTCGCTCGAGACGCGAACGGCATCCTCGCTTAACGACGCGGAAGTAGCCGCGCGCTTCCTGGTGGACGCCAGCGGCCGCGCGGCATGCCTCGCGCGGAAGCAAGGCGCCAAGCGGCGGCGCGCCACGCGTCGTATCGCCATCTGCCGGCAACTCGCGGCACCGGCATCGTCTGGATGGGTGCAGGTCGAATCACTTGCCGCGGGATGGCGCTATCGCGCGAGCGGTCCCGGCCGGGAGCGCAGCGAGGTCCTGGTCACGAGCCCGGAGGAGCTGCGGCTCACTGCCGCACCCGGCGTCGGCCATGTTTGCGATGCGTCCTATGCGCTACTCGATCGCTGCGCCGGCGAGGGCTGGCTCGCGGTGGGCGACGCCGCCGCCAGCTTCGACCCGATCGCCTCCCAGGGCATCGCTCACGCCCTGTCGAGCGCGATCGCCGCGGCGCGCGCGGTGGCCGACGAGCTCGAGCGGCCGGCGGCCGGCGCCGGCGACCTCTATGACCGCTGCACCCGGGCGACGTGGCAGTACTCGCTGCGCGGCAGCCTGGCTGTCTATCGTTCCGAGCGGCGCTGGCCGCGCGCCGGATTCTGGGTCGAAGCGCAGCGTGAACCGGATTTTTCTGCTGCTGGACCTGAGGGGGGATCATGGCGGTAACAGCTTGCAAGGTGAAGGCCGACAAGGGCAAGGCGGTATTGGTGATGGTGGAGAGCTCGCGCGCCGCGTTTCGTGCGTGCAACGCGGGCATGCCCCGGCTGCTGGATGGCGCGGAGGAGCTTGGCGGCCAGCTCGAGAGCGTAGCGGCGCTCGCCAAATCCGGGCTTGGGGCGCTGCAGGCGGCGGCACCGGGAAAGATCGGGCTCGGGTTCGGCGTCGAGTTGGGCGGCGAAGCCGGCGTGCCGCTCGTCACCAAGGGAACCGCGAGGGCCAATTTCAAGGTCGTGCTGACCTGGTTCAATTCCAAACAGGAAGGATAGTCATGGCCGCTTGGACTTTTCACGCACCGGGAAACCTGCAGGACTTCCGCGACCCGAAGAACTGGCATGCAGCGATGACGTCGGAGACGCGCGACATCGTCACGCTGCTTGTCGCGTCCGTGCTGCAGAAAAATCCGGACGACGTCACCGCGGCCGACATCGACAAAGAGCGTGGGAATCTGGCGTACGTGGATCCGACAGTCGATGCGGTGCCGGCGGGTGCGGAGACGGTGGCGATCCAGCCCTGGAGCGGCTTTCCGCGCGCGGTCGAGCGCCGTGCACCATGGGCGGAGTATCCGCCCACGGCGGACGACGCCAGCGGCAACTTCCGCGCTGTCGAGCATCTTGGCGAGGAGGATTTTCGGGAGGGAGTCTTCGTCGACCGGGACGACAACATGCTTCACCTGCCGGTGCGCGATCGTCAGGACGAGTACCTGGAGTGGGCAGCCCGCCGCGATGGTCAGGGCAGGATAATCAAGCTGATCTTCGTCGCCGAGGGCTACGACTACTTCGCCACGCTGTTCCGGGAGGACGAGCAGCGCGTGCTGGAGCTCTACAAGGAGTTCACCGGTGTCTCGACGCTAAAGGTCGACGACCTGCGGGCGCCGAAGGGGATCTATCGCCGCCTCCGGAACGGCACCCTGAGGGAAGTAGTCAAACCCGGCGACTTCAACCCGCGCAATCGCCACAACATCAATCCCGGTATCGTGCACCTCTCGCAACGGGCGAACTCGCTCAGCGCCGAGGTCAACCTCGCCGGCGTTTCCGCCATCGGGCGCAAGAAGGTCTCCGGCGCTCTTCTCGATGGTCAGGACGCCGAGGAGCTCCTATGCTGCAACGAAGGCGGCGATCCGAACCGCAATAGCGACCCGCTGATCTCGCAGCAGGCGTACGCGCAGGTGCTGGGAAAATATCGCTACACCCTCGCCGACCCGATCGGCCTTTACATCGCCGGCGTCGCGGAAGCGGGGCTGCTGCTGCCCGACAACCGCACGCGCGTTCCCCGGGAATGGTGGCGCGCGACGCGCGGCAGCGGTCTGTGGAGTAGCACGAGCCGGGTGCTGCGCCTCGAACTCGAGGTGCCGGCTGCCGAGAAGCTCACGATCAGCGACCTGCGGGTGGCGGGCAATCCCGTGACCCACTCGGGCCAGCTCGCAGAGCTCCTGAGCGTTCATCTTTTCGTCACGCGGTGGAAGCGCAGCCAGGATTCCATCGGGCCCGTCGTCGCGTGCACGGGCACCTGCTGCAGGCGAGGCAACCAGCTTTACGGCAGCGATGGAACCTGCGGGCAGGGGGACCAGCTCGCCTTTCCGGGCTTGGTGGGCGCGCCGCAGCCGGCGGCGTCGAACGCCGGCATGGCGAAGAAGCCAGCCAGGCTGATGACGAGATGAGCGAGCGGCCGCTCGAGCTCGACGACATCCAGGGAAACATCCTCGCCGGCTTCAATACGAACGTGCAGGTTTTTCACGCGCTGACCGTGGTCAGCGCGGACGCATTCCCGGAGGCGTGTCGGTGGCTCGCGGAGCAGGCCGGCGCGATCACCACCGTTGCCGAGGTCCGCGCCGCGCGGGGCTCGATGAAGCAGGGCCTGTCGGAGGCCGCGCCGACATGGCTTTTCCTAGCGGTGGGGTCGCGCGTGCTGAGCAGGACGCAGCCAGACCTCCGCATCCGCGACGACGCGTTCAACGGCGGCATGGAAAATCGCGCGCCGGGCGTCCTCGGCGACAAGACCGACCCTGCACACTGGGCCGTCGGCGGCACGTCTAATCCGGTTGACGTCCTCCTCGTGCTGGCGTCGAACAACGAGGCCGCGGCCGTCGCCCGCGGCGAACTGCTTGTCGCGTCGGCCGGCAAGGTAGGGCTGCGCCTGTCGTATCGCGAGGTAGGTCGGCGCCTACCTGGCGAGATCGAGCATTTCGGCTTTCGCGACGGCCTCTCGCAACCGTCGATCGCCGGATTCGAAGCGGGCGGCGAGCACGGCGCGGGGAATTTCGTTTTCGGTTATCAAAGAAGCAAGGGTGAAGCGCCCTACGCGCCATCCCCCGATGAACGCCAGATCGCCGACAACGGGTCGCTGCTCGTGCTGCGCCGCCTCAGGCAGGATGTGGCAGCGTTCCAGCGGTTTTGCGCGGCGGAAGCGCAGCGCCTCTCGGCGCGATGGCCCGGCGTAAGGCCGGGCCACCTCGCGGCGCTCCTCGTCGGGCGCTGGCCCTCGGGCGCACCAGCAACGACGCGCGACGCCGACGATCCGGGTGCGTCGCCCGCCGACAACCAATTCCACTTCGATACCGACCCGGACGGCGCCGCCTGCCCGTTCGGAGCCCACATCCGCAAGGTGAATCCCAGGAAGGGCCCGCGGGACAAAGTGAACGTGCCCCGCCTCCTGCGGCGCGGAATTCCGTTCGGCCGCCCCGCCGCGCAGGATCCGGCAGGCGAGCGCGGGCTCCTGTTCGTCGCCTTTCAGACCTCGATCAAGGAACAGTTCGAGTTCCTGAGCGAACATTGGATGAACAGTGACGACCGGCCGGCGAGCACCACCCACGGCCACGCTCACGATCTCCTAGTGGGAAGTAACGACGGAGCGAAGAGCATGACCATCGCCGGCCCGCAGGGCGCGGTCGAGGTTTCCCGTGCGGAGCAGGAGTGGATCGTCCCCACAGGAGGCGCCTACCTTTTCGCGCCCGGCCGCCGGGGGTTGGCGAAGTTCTCCAAGCCCGCCTCGAAGCTGGGCCTGTGGCGGGTAAAGAAAGTCTGGGCGATCGCGCTCGATACGGTGAAGCCGGGCCGACGCTGATGCATTATCCAGTTGCAACCTGCGCCCCCACAAGGAGCCGTGCTCAAGCAAGAAAGGGCGCACACGAAGTCGTGGCAGAGCCGTGCATTTCATGCGCGGCGTATTTGCGCGAAGCCCAGGAGATGCTGCGCGATGCGCATCTTTCGGCGGCGCGGCCGGAGTCATGAAGTCTCGGCATGCGTCCCGACCTATGGTTTGCGGCTCGTCCCAGGCCTCGCGGACGTCCTGGGCGGTTTCTCGAAGCACCCCTGGAAGGCTTGCGGCTTTGGCTCCGGCGAAGCGCACGCAGCGGAAGAGCTTGGTGGCGCAGCTCTTGACTAGCCGTCCTTCGGACGGGGCGTCGGGGATATCAATGTGGATGATGCGTTCCATGACAGAGCTCCTTGGATAGTTGAGTGAGTTGAGGTGGGCGACTAACACCGCAACCTCACATCGAAGAAGTCCTCCCGGCGCAGCCGGGCTGCCGCGTGAATCAATTCAGGGGAACAGAAAGAGACTCCTTTTCAGGAGCTCAAGAGTGAAACCGAAGTGGTGGTGGCAGTGGAGAAAAGGGGGGAGGGGGTGGGGCGCGTCGAACTGTCGCGAAAGGAACCTTTGCGGGACTACGACACGAAGCCGAGCGTGTGCGGCAGTTTTTGAGAGCGGTCTAGATAGAGACGGGCGTTCGTGGACGGTTGCCTACTGACCCGTTGCTCCCTGTCGCCCCCTAGAGAAGCGGACGTTCGCGTACTTCGCTGAACGGCCATGAGCCGTCGGTTGAGATGCCCGACGCTACTACCGCTTCAGACTGGCTGCCGACGTTCGAGTTCGGCCCGGCGAATGGCGGCAGTTGCGTAAAGCGGCCAGTGAGAGTTTCTGGGGTGGAGGGCCGGTTTACCCTGAAACTTGACGCTCGCCAGTCGTCCAGCAGGTGGCAGCCACCTGCCCTCAGCGTTGACCGCCCGACGGCTGCATTCGAAGCCAGCGAACTGTCGCTGTCGACCCTGAGGCGACACTCAGCGTCGCGGAAAAGCAGACGTTCAAGGCTGTGGTTCAGGCGCGTCGGAGCGGCCGAAGGCCGCGCTTCGCGTCTCTGGTCGAGGTAGTCTGATGCGTCGCGCCGCCAAGGCGCAGCAACGTTAGTGCGCGCCCGCCCGAATCCTCGTTCATCGAAGCGCAGTGTAGCGGCTTGGGCGTCTTTTTCCGCGACGGATCGCGACGCTAGCGTACGAACATGGAAGCGCGCACGGCGCGATGCGCCGTGACGCAGCACAGCAGCTCAGTCGGGCACGCAGACGGCATGACTGTTGATGCACTTGCACGCCGAATCGATCGCTTTCTCGGCGTTTTCGATTGCGTCTTCCAGAGCGTCTCGCGTGCTCTTCAATCCGGGCACGCTGCTCGCCGTCCATAACGCGCCCGACACGGCCGTCGCGCCTCCCGCCCCGAAGCAGATCACGGCGCCTATCCCCGTCACTGACGCCCCGACGCACCCCATGATCACCAGCACGCCGGCTCCCGATCCCCACATGCCCGCTTCCACGTTCGCCTGCGCGCCGAGGAAGTCGAGGTATGCCTTATCTAAGGCCTTCTTCGCGTCGAGCGCGGCCTGGATTTCTTCCTTGCAAGCTCCTTCCGGTAGGTATGTGCCCATCGATCAATCTCCCTCTGTGTTTCCCAGCCACGTCCCATAGCGGAGTTGGTTGCCCGGGCCATCCAAGCCTTTCTCCCAAGAGAAGGAAATCGTCAAGGCATGAGGCACGGGCGTGAACAGCTGCCGAGTGTGAAGAGCGGACCAGTCCTTCCACGATTGCTTGCTGTCGCGCACCAGAGTCCTTCTCGAAACTCGCACGAGCGGTGTCCCGAAGTCCTTGTCCTTCGTCGCGAACTGCCCCGTGACGCTTGCGTACGCGCCTTCGGCCAAGCCCCCGGAATCGAGCTTGATGTGCATAATGCCCACTCGCATGCTATTTCCCTGTCGGTCGAACAACCACACGGACGAAAAGACTTTGCGAGCGCGATGCGCGTTCGAGACCGGGCCAACCACTCCCTCAACGGTCACGAGTTTGCCGTCGTGCTGCTGACTCTTCGCCCAAAGCACGCTGATCGGCGTAGGCGACGGCGGGCGCCAACGGCTCGGGAAAGGCAGACGATCCGCCGCGTTCGACCACTCCTCCAACCTCCCGAAACCTGATCCCGACAGCGATGCCGTTCGGCACGATAGCGCCTGCGCCGCGAACAGATCACGAAGCAGATCCGCGGTCGTCAGAGCTTGCCGACCAAGCGGCCAACGATTCGCGGAATCTTGTCGCACGATCCACAACGCAGCCGCCGTTGCCGTTGCCTTCTCGAGCACTTCGCCTCGCACCCATTGCAGCAAGTCCCTGGAGGCGCCTTCGGCCTCTTTGATTTTCGCGCGGCGCAGCGATCGCCAGATCGCCTTCTGCTTGGTCTCGAGCACGGACGCCGCTTCCCGCAACCACTTGTCGATCGTCTTCGTTGGCTCCAGGGACGGGTGCTTGAGCTCGTTGAACGTCGCCACCGTCTGCGCAAGCTCGGCGCCGCTCAGCGCCGCCTGCCATGACGTAGTCGCCTCGTCCAGACGACCAGATCTGCTCAGCAACGGCTCGAGGACCTGCGAGGCGAGATCGCGCTTACCGAGCGCGCCGATCTTTTTCACGAGCTCTTCCGCCGCTTCGGAAGGCGCTCCCTCCGGGAGCTTCGCCAGGATCCGTTCGCGCATGTCCGGCCAATCATCGCGGGCTTGCAGCGGAACCCAGTCCTGCTGCGCGTCTGCCACGAAGGTCATGGCGCGCTTGTGCAGCTTCTGCAGCTCGCCCTGCAGCGAGGCCAGTTGCTTTAATGCCTTGCTCGCTGATTGTCGCTGCTTCACTGCGGTGTTTGCGAGCCGCTCCCAATCTTCCGTCGCGGCGGGCTTCAAATAGCGGTCGCGATGTAGGCCGACATACGGCGTGCGCGGCATACGCTTCTTGGTCATCGCTTTGAACGCTTTCTCCAGCTCATGGCCGCGCGTATGAAGATCCGGCATGGTTCCTTCCTCCGTTCGCTTGATCTAAGCTTGACTCGCGTAGGCTGAGCCCTACGTGCTATTCGGGGAAGCGCCCCCTCACGATATCGAAACCGAGAGAGACGGCTTCCGCGAAGTGAGAATCGGAAGTCGCCCGCTGATACAGGTCGACGATCCGCGCGACGTGCTTCTCCAGAGTTGCTCGACTCTTGCCGTGCTTGCGCAAGTCTCTCATCACTTCGGACACTACCCAATGGTTATGGCCCGATCGCGCGTACGAGACGGCCTTCCGCCGCTCACCGCCACGCGGCTCCGACATGAGCGGGTAGGCCGTGTAGAGATCACCCCCGGGCTGAAGCGTCGCCGCCCCGACGTCTTCGCTATTCGGATGGTCGCTTCCCCAGCGCCGTCCTCGCACGTAGTCGAACGGGTACTGCCGAGCAAACGCATGGCAGAACCCGCACGGGCAACTCCATGACCTCAGCTGGCCCGTCGCGAGCCGCCAAGCGAGCTTGCGCGTCCGAATCTTGAGGTACGCGCCGACAGATGAGTACAGGGTGCCTTCGACCGCGTCGCGAATAGGACTGGTCGCGTCGAACGAGAGCAGCGGCGTTCCTCTTGCAGCGACCGCCACGAGGGGGACCATGATCGGCGCTGCCAAGCCCAGAAAGTGGAAACGCCGCGGCGCCTGACCGGCGGATTCCCGCCAGCCGTCCCAGAATCCCCGAGCGACCAACGCCGTGCGCAGGTAGCGCATCGGGAGCGGGCGATGCAAACGACGAGTACTCCGGTTCACAACGATCCGATCGGTGAACGAGTTGTCAGCCATGAATGCGCCGAACCCCATCGCCGCGCCGCGAAGGCCCGCGGCGGCGAACGCCTCACCTGCGTCATAAGCACTGTCATAGTCGAACGCGGAGGCGACCGGCAGGTATGTCGGCCGTACCTTGGCAGGCAAGGATTTGACGGTCTTCGACGCTGCCGTCGCCACGGCCCGATTGCGGCGACGCAGCTCTTGCCGTGCCATCGGCATCGCAGGCGAGTCGAGGCCCGCACGCAGCCACAGCGCGGCCGTGATGTCCTCTGCTCCGATCACGCCGTTCGTGCCGAGCGCGAGCTGGTCGAGGAGGTCCATGCCCCTGGCGACCCGAGCCTCCACCGCGAGCAGATCGGCCAGCTTCAGCCTTTTCTTCGCGATCGATTTCGTCAAGTCGCGCCAGGCAGGCGTGCGGCCAAGGCGGGCTTCCTCCGCGGCAAGTGCGGCCTTCGTGCCGGAGATGCCCGCGGCAAGCTCGTTGGAGATGCGCGTGATGTCGTCGAACAGCCCGTTGTCGACGATGATCGGGACGTCGGCCTTGATGAGCCCTTCAATGCTCTTCCGGAGGCCCTTAGTGAGCCCGCTCGGCGGAACCAAATATCCCCATGACTTCAGCGTCCCCCGGAACCTGGCAGCCACTGTCTCGGGACGTGCATTGATGGCGAACTCTGCGTGTAACAGCCGCGGACCTCTTCCCTGGCTTGCGCGCTTATACACCGATCGGCGGGTCTTAGCGTCGCTGGATGGTCACTCCGTGCGGAGGGGCGACAGAGCCGCGACTGCCGGATCTGCCGTTACTCGACCGGCACGCCGGACGGGCGTTACCTATGGTGCGAGGGTTCTGTTGCATCGACCGCCGGGTAGACTCTCGTGAGCCCGCCACGCCGGAGATCGCCATGGTTCGTCGTTGCCGCCATCCGATGCTCAAGGGCCGCCACTTCGACCAGGAGATCATGCGTGCGCTGGTACGTGACCTACAAGCTGTCCTACCGCGACCTCTCCGCCATGATGCTCGAGCGCGGCATCTCGGTGGTGCCGAGTACGATCTTCAGATAGGTTCAGCGCTACGTGCCCGAATTCGAAAAGCGCTGGGATCGATTCTCTCGCCAGGTCGGCCGTTCATGGCGCGTTGACGAGACCTACATCCTAGTCAAGGGCCGGTGGTGTTCCCTATATCGAGCGGTCGACAAGCAGGGCCGCGCCGTCGACTTCCTCTTGCGCCAAGACCGTGGCAGCGATGCCGCTCAGGCGTTCTTCAGGCCTTCGCCTCGCATCCGAACCGTCCGCCGCACAAGGTGACCCTCGATGGCCATTGGCCTACCCACCGTGCCCTCTGGCTGCTTCGGCGAGAGCATCCGGCGTGGCGGCGCGTACATGTTCGAACCTGCCCGCCCCTCAACAACATCGTCGAGCAAGATCATCGAGCGATTAAGGTGCGCTGTGGGACGATGCGCGGGTTTAAATCGTTCACCACCGCCGCGACCACCCTTGCGGGGATTGAGCTCGCGCACCGGATACGCAAGCGGCAGTTTATCTGCCAATCCAAGGATCGACGGATCCCCCTCGAGCTTCGTCGCGAGTGGTACGCGGCGATCATGGTCTGATCAGCACGCACGCAGTGAGCCCTGTACTCATTCCCCTTCGGCGACGTTGAATTCTCGACCCGCCTTTGCAACGCAACCGTCTGCCAAACGCGATCCACGGGCGCGCCGGCGCACGTGGCTCACCTACACTCCGAGCAAGAACAGCCCCAGGGCGAGGCCCAGCCACTCCATGTCTCCGTCGGCCCGGTCGCATCAACTCGTTAACCCGATTGGTAGGGTTTGGAATTCCTATCCCTTATCCGTCCCGACTTCCCGACCGTTTCTCCACGCCCTGCAGTCCAACCCTAAACCCCGCCTTCAGCCCTGCGAGGGCTTTTGATACGGTTGCGCCTCCTGTGTCACCCGATCGGCGCATGATGTAAGGGATCGTCCGGCTGTTCGTACCCAATCACGCGATGGAGGGTATTCCATGAGACTTGATTCGGTTCGTGAACTTAAGCGGTCGCTCCCCGCTCACCTGAACAAGACGTTCGCGGTTCGAGCCGCGGCTGGCAAAACCTCTAGCTTCGCGGTCGCCAGCGCGGCGTCGCTGAGGCGCGAAAGCCCGAGCTACTTCCTGGGGATCTCGGTACGGGGGGAGAAGGACTATCGTCTGGCGGTCCGCCTGCAGGACCGTGCGCTCGAGAGGAGCGAACTGGTGGACAGCATTGCGGCCAGAGCCAAGGGGGAGGTGGACGTCCGCTATGTGGGCCGCATCCGCGCCCGCGCTAAGCCGTGGTACCGATCGAAGCAGCGCCCGCTGCTCATCGGTTCGTCCACGGGGTTCCTCGCCAGCGGGTTCATTATGGCCGGCACGCTGGGGTGCTTCGTGCGCTCCGGGTCGTCGATCGCGCTGTACATCCTCTCGAACAACCACGTCCTGGCGGACGAGAACCGGTACCCCAAGGGCGGATCCATCGTCCAGGCCGGCGCGCTGGATGGCGGGAGCCCGACGGCGGACCGCGTGGCCAAGCTCACCAGGTTCGTCCGTCTCGACCCCGGGCAGACGAACTTCGTCGATTGCGCCATCGCGAAGCTGAACTCGACGATCCAGGCGGATGTGCATAAGCTGAAGGGGATCGGCACCCTCGCCGGCCAGCGCAGCGATCTGCAGGTGGGCGACGTCGTCCACAAGGTCGGGCGCACGACGGGCGTGCGCCATGGGCGAGTGACGGCGTTCGAGCTGGATGGAGTGGCGGTCGAGTACGACATCGGCGTGATCTCCTTCGACAACCAGATCGAGATCGAGGGCGCGGGAAACAGATCGTTCAGCGACGCCGGGGACAGCGGCTCGCTCATTGTCGATGACCAGATGCGGGCGGCCGCGCTTCTCTTTGCCGGTGGCGACCACGGCGGGTCCAACGGCAAGGGGCTGACCTACGCCAATCCGATCGGCGCAGTGCTCCAAGCCCTCAAGGTAAAGCTCGCGTAGGACAGCACATGGCCATCACGCTCAAGCAGGCACGAGCCGCGAAGGAATCCGCCAAGGCGCTGCTGGCCGCTCTGCCCGGCGTAGTGGGAGTAGGAATCACCAAGATCGGCGAGGACTATGCACTCAAGGTGAACCTCGGCGCCCCACTGCCGGCGGGCGTGTCGGCGCCGGAGCGCATTCGCGACGTTCCGGTATGCGTGGAGGTGGTTGGGAGGATCACGAAACGCGGATGAGACGGCGAGCCGGCGTGCGCACGAACGTCCGCTTCTTTAGAGGACGACTGGCGGCAACGGGTCGGGTGCGTGAGTCCGGCGCCGTGGGCAGCAGACATTCGATTGGTCTTCGATGTCCAATGGCCACGGCATCGATTGAGCTGGCGCTCTGGAAACCACCTCGCCACGCACATGCGGCGGGCTACGGCTGCACTACCTTGAGAGCGGTCATCGGCGTCACGATCTCTCTGGCGCCGCTGCATTGCTGACGTTGGCGAGGCGACGACGAAGGGCAGCAGAGGGTCGACAGCGGCGTTGACAGTCCGCTTTACGGCGCATCTCTCAACTTCCCCTTGTGGCCGTTCGCGAGCCTTGCCTAGGGTTGCAAGCCGACCCCGCCGCTCATACGGAAAGCAATTGGTTTCGGTTCACCTCTTGTCGCCTCTGTAACTACTTGGCGCCCAAGAGCAAGCCTTACGTGTCCGCCGATGGGGTTTCCGTATGGGGCGGCACGAGCGCCGACACCTCAGATCGGCTTAGCGGGTCCAGTTGTTCGGCCTGAGAAAGAGCCCAGTGCGCCCACCGCTCGAGCTCCTCCGCGCACGGGCCTTGGGCTTCCCCCGCGTGCTTGGCTCTAGCTGCTGCAACAAACGCCCGCACTTCGGCGGCCTGACGCCACGCTGCTGCGTCTGCCAGGAGTCGGTCGAGTTTTGCTTTCTCGGCCTTTCTCCGGCGTTCCCGCTCAAGGCGTTCTTCCTCGGCTTTCTGTTGGCGGGCCTCTTCTTCGAGCTCTGCCTTCCGCTTCAGCCTCCACTTGTAGTGACGTTCGAGACTCTCGCGGTACTCGAGCTCGCCAGCGACTAGGAGACTGACCACGATCTCCGAGAGATGGTCAGTAAGAGAGGTTTCTGGCGTGTCTTCCCAAGCCAGCCGAAGCCCTGGCGCGGAGGACCCGCTGATTTCTAGTCGCATCTGACTGGGCTGCTGAGCGTTGCTCCTTGCACGTTGCCGAGAACCTGCGCCTGTCGTAGGGCGGTCGAGCGCAAAGGAGACGTACTGCTCCCCCACACGAACGCTGAGATCACGAGCCTTTCCGCCGCGCGTCGTTGCCTTACTGCCAAGTCTGGCGAGCGCCACGAAGAGTGAATTAAGGATTCGTAGTCGTCGCCGTTCAAATGCTGAGTCGAACTGGGGCTCGTTCCAGCTGTATGGCGAGGTCTGGTGCTTCTGACGTTTTCGCTCATCGTCCTCAAGGAGCTGCGCAATCTGCGAATGCGGTTTCTCGAGTGAGCGCGAAAGCCGCACGGCTCCGACGGACTTCCGAATGCGTTCCGCTACTTCATCAATCGACTCCGAAAACGTTGGCGGAGGCGGGAGCGATTCCCCATCCTGCTCTTCCGGCGAGCGGTATCCCCGACGAGCCTCCTGGCCCACCGTGATCGCGTCGGCGTGCCCGGGTGCTCTGGGCGGTAGTGCTGGCCGAGTCGTGCGCCTACCAGCCTGGCGCTTCGCCCAGTAGCCTCGGTCGGGCATAGGGATACCCGCGCGCCGGCACGCTTTGGCAAGTGCGACATCCGAGATGTCGAATCTCTTAGCCAGCTGTGAACGTGGTTGCTCCCACACGAGGTCATACAGTTCTTGGCGCGTGAAGCGGTGGGTCATCGGCTCATCTCCACGGAAATCCGCGGGATCGTAGCCGTGGAGCACGCTTAGCGGCGGCGGAAGCGCCGGCTCCGTGCGTGCCCGAGCTGGGATGGCTCGCCGCCGACGCGACTCTGCGTCATTGCGATCTCGCCACGAATTGCTTCAGCTCCTCGAACCACACGCCGACGAGCTGCAGATCTTCCTCGGGCCCTTCCCCCGCCATCGCGAGCACGGCCCGCGGAAGGACCTCGATTCCGTGCGCGGTCAAGCGAAAGCCCTCGTTCTGGAAGATCGGGGGCGTGTTCATGGCACCTCCCGGAGACTCGCCACCATGACGAGGGCGATCGTGCCGTCGATCGCCTCTGCGAGGCACTGCGTGTCAGCGTTCAGTTCGAGTACCCGCAGCAGTGCGCCGTCGGCGGGCACGCTCGCACGACGGTGGGGGAGTGCGTCATATCCAGCCGGGTCGAACACATAGCACCTGCCGATCTCTGCGCGGCTCACAGCAGCCCCCTCTCGGCGAAGGACATCACGACTGCGCGGCCGACGATGATGTGGTCGAGTACCTTCACGTCCACCAGCGCGAGTGCACGCCGGAGCGTTTCGGTGAGTAACTGATCGGCCTGCGAGGGCTCCGCGAAGCCGCTCGGGTGGTTGTGGGCGAAGATGACCGCTGCCGCATTGTGCTTCAGCGCCGCCTTCACTACCTCCCTCGGGTAGACGCTCGTCTGCGTGAGCGTACCGGCGAACAGCACCTCGAACTCGATAACGCGGTGCTGCGCATCGAGAAAGGCGCACGCGAACTGCTCGCGTTGGGCAAGGGCGAGCCGCAAGCGGAACCAGTCGCGCGTCGCCGTCGGGCTGGCGAGCGCGTCGCTGTACTTAGCCCGCTCTTCGAGCAGCGCGAGCGCCTGGGCGATCACTGCGTCGGGGTCGCGCTTGCGGCTCATGGAGCACGACCATTCCGGTTAAACCCGCTACGGATTCGCTGGATCACCGCCGCGGTCTCCCGCTCGGCGGCCGCCCGCTGCTTCATGTAGAGCGCGGTCATGTTCAGGGAGGGGCAGTGCGACGCAAGAGCCTCGATAAGCACAACTAGCTCATCGACTGACATCATTCGCCGATCACCGCAGGCTTTCACTGCTTGGTAGGCCTTGTAGGTCTGTGCGTAGACGAGCACACGGTCCGGGCCAAACGCGCTCACATGCAGATCGGAGCCGCTGGGTTTCATGCGGCTACCTCCGCTCGGCTTGGTTCCTGCGCCGTGATGTCTTCGGCGTCATCGAGACCGGGGAGAGGACGGAGCTGCGACCGATCGGCGAGCGCGCGGTATGCGCTGTCTCGGAGGTTGCGGTAGCTACCGTCGGCTAGCCACTGGCGCACGGAGTGGAGCGGCCGACCTGCGACACATCGGGTCTGGTACGCCTCGGGCATGACGTGCGGTCCTAGCTGGCATCGACCAACGAACGACACGATCTCGAGAATTCGCCCAACGTCGGCACCTGAGGGCGTGTAGGTGAGGATACAGAGGGTGCCGGGCGCAAGGGGTTTACTCATGCGGTACCGCCTACCCGGAACTCGTTACGCGTGATGGCGACAAGGAGGCTGCAGCTACTGACGCTCCTGGTCGAGGTGAGAGGGACGGTGTTGCTTGGTGCCGCGGCTGCGGCAGGCGAGGTGCTGACCATTGATCGCTCCAGGTAGAGCGCCTCGGTTTAGCGTTCTTGGGGTACTTCATGCCGGCCGCAATCGAGGCCAACTCCCGGCACGGGATGATCATATCCGAACGCCTGGGGGCCCAGGAGGAACTCCTTAACAAATGGCGGCCGCCATTCACGCTATCGGGGCGCTCAGCGCTTGTTCCCGAGTACGGCTGGATGCCTGCGACGCCACCGCTGCGCCACAAACTCGCGCCTGTGCGTGCACCAAAGCGGGGGCGGTAGAGCGAGCTCGAAAATTAGCCCGGGAGAAGACTGCCAAGAGTGGCTCGTTAGCCTGCTCTTCGATTGAGAGGCCGTATCCCCGGCGGCGTGGGTATGTCCCGGACTGTCCCGGCTGTATCGGATTGTCTCGGGGCTACCGGGATCTAACGGGACGGTCTAACGAGGAGCACGCCGGGGAGGGAATGTTAGCGATTGTCACGGATTGTCACGGTCAGCAGGGCCAGCGCGCCCTTGAGGGTCTCGGGAATAGCCAGATCCGCTTGGCTCGGCTCAGCGACGCCGCTCGGGTGGTTGTGCGCGAGGATCCCGGCCGCCGCATTGCATTTCAGGGCAGCCTTAACCACGTATCGAGTGTTGCGATGCGCATGTGGGGAATTGTCCGAGTGTCCCGGATTGGCCCGAGTCTGACGGGATTTAGCGGCGGGCATACAGCGCGAGGCGGAAGGGACGTAGCGGATTGTCACGCGATGTGAGGCGCCTTACCGCGCGCGGAGGTAAAGGAGTGTCGGCGAAGGTGGGTGACTCTAATGGATTCGCACGGGAAGTAACGGAATGTACCGGATTGTCCGGTCGTCCCGATGAGGCTCGGGGTTTAATCGAATGGGGCTGGACGGTCTGGAGGATCTGGAGGTCTTCTCGATAAAAAAACTACTTCGAGAACCGCCCGGATCTAGCCGTCGAGCAACTTGCTGAAGGACCCTCCAGCCCCTCCAGCCCCTCCAGCCGCGCTCATGCGAGATCCTCTCCAGGATCCACCACCCGCCACCAGCCCCTTGCACCGCGACGGGACGAGCGCCAATCCAGTCGCCGTCGATGCCGGCCTGCCGAAGGGGCCCAGTAGCACTGCCCCGAGATACTTCTGCCAGCATCTGTGGGCGCCTCGCTCGCCGCCCACACCGAGGGGTGGTCGATCTCGCCGTTGACGCCATGCGCGGCCCGAACGCGCTTCCGTTCGACCAGTAGGCGCTCCTCAGACTGGGTGAGCGGAAGGATCTCCAGTTTCCGCTTGGTGGGCCTTCATACGAGATCCTCCCCAGTGGCGATCTGCTCCGGCGTGTACGTCCGCGGGCTCAGGTCCTCTACGTCCGTGAACTCGGCCTCCGGCGGGGCCGCCCCCAGCGAGTAAGAGTGAACGGATGCACGCAGCCCCCAGAAGTTTCCAGTCTCGGCTTTCTTGAACGGGACCTTCTGCGAGCGCAATTCCCGGCCGAACAACGGTTCCGATACTGCCCTCACCTCATTGTTGCGGCACCATTGTCGATAGGCCGTGAACAACTCGCGCGCCAACGAACCGCCCGCGGCATCCTCCGTTCGGTTCGTTGCAGCCTCAATCCACTTTAGGACGGTGTTCTGCTGGTTAAAGTAGTCGCGCGTCTCGGCCTTTACCTCCTCCGGGGCATCGAGTCCGTCACGATAGTAGGTAACCGCACCGCGAACGAGCCACGCGAGTACACCCTCGTACTCCGCCCGCAGCGTTGCGAGCAGATCCTTGTCGCCGTCAGGCAACGCCGGATCGTGCGTAACCTCGCCCGGCCGGTTCCACTTGCGGTGGAAGGGGATGAGGTGAAGCCGCCCGCGTGCTGCGTCGTCCAGGGTATCGAGATCCGGCTTGTTGTTCGTACTTAGCCAGAACTTGTGCGTGACCGGGAAGGTCACCTTGCGCTGGTACAGCTCCCGCCCCGATATCTGCGTCTCGCCCGTGTGTAGCTTGACGAGGCTGCCATCCAACTTGTCGCCGTCTTTCGTCTCGGATAGCACGGCAAACCGCGCACCCAGCAGTGACACAAGGCTCGATGTCGCACGTTCCGGGTCGAGCCCGCGCTGGCTTGCCAACACGACCCCCGCGGTCAACGTGCAGTGGTAGCTCCCAAGAACGTCTTTCAACGTGTCGGTCAATACGTTCTTGCCGTTCGACCCACCGCCGTGAGCGATAAACATCTTCTGTTCGCGAACGCTGCCGGTGATCGAGTACCCGAGCATGCGATGCAGATAACCGGCGAGCGCAGGCCGCGGCGTGTAACGTCCGACGGTGCTCGGGTTCACGCCCCCTGTCTCATCGAGCTCGGCAGCGATCGGAGTGCCGCTGATTTCGACGATGAGTCGCTCCCAGCGCGGTGCTTCCGCAAGTGGGTCGTAGCGTACCGTGCAACGCTTGGTAACAAACTCATCGCGAGCAGCAGCGCGGAGCTCGCCCGTCTGTAGATCGACGACGCCGTTCTCAACACCCAAGAGCCATGGGGTCCGGTTCAGCATCTGCGGGGCGATTAGGACGGCCTCGCGCTTCGAGAACTCGTAGATAATGTTGTCAAGGCGCCTGCGGTCACGACAGGTCTTTGCCCATTTGTAAGAATGCGCCGCGAGCTTTTCTAAGAGCTCGCGAGCTTTTCCCGTCGCGGCCGTTGCCTTTATCGTCAATGATCGCCCATCCGCTCGGTAGTACTCTGCGACTCGTAACGCCTGCTTACGGACAAGGACTTCGTTGCGGTCCTCAAGCCACCGCGCCCCGTCCCACGATAGCCACAGTTTCGTCTCGGCGACGTAGCGCAGGTTGCCCTTGGTGAGTTTCTCGAGCAGGCTCGCGTTGCCCGAGTCGGTGTAGTCAATCCTCAGATTCTTCCGCTCGTTCTCGCGCCGAATCTCCTCTTGCCGCGACTCCTCCTCCGGCGTGAGCACTACATCAGTGAACCCATCGGTCGGATCTGCTTGCTCCTGCAGCATGCGGTCGAGTGTGGCGACGGTGATGCCGCCTTCACGGTCGGCGTCGAGGTACGGCCAAATCTGCGTCCGTAGCCAGTCAGGGCCGGTCGGATGCGGATACCGCGCCTCCAGCTCCAGCTCCGCGATGGTGAGCCCTTCTTCGGCGCCCCCTGAGGCTGAATGAATTGCCGCTGCTATCGGAAAGTAGAAGCCCTGATAGTCAAACGGCTCGGACTTGTCGGGGACATTCAGCTTTGCGACCTTCGCGCGCAGGGCCTTGAGATCGCCTGACACGATGTGAGTCGTGGGCTTGCTCTCACGCACGGGCACCTCCGCGATCTCCAGCTCGACCTCGTCGCGCTCAGCTCGGACGAATCCGCTACGCGTTCGCACGGGATCGGTGAGACCCTGCTCGAACACGGGCGCGGCGGTGTAGTGGATCTGCACCTCAGCGAGCACCGACCGGTCGATTGGCAGCTTCACCGCCTTTGCCCACGTCTTTAACTCCGCCGACGTGCGCGGAGTGGCGAGCCAGAACCAAAGGTGCGCGTTCAGCTTTCCCCTCTTTCTCGGATGGCCAGCGCTGTTCGACAGCTGCCAGTGGTAGCTCGCATTGCGGAACGGCTCGGGCAGCGTAGCGATGTACTCTGCAATTGCGCCTACGGGGTCCATCACCGGGTCGCTGCCAACAAGCTCAAAATCATCCACGTCGATCAGCACTGAGTGCAGTGGCTGATCCTCGAACGCAGACTTGCGGCGAAGCACTTGACCCCTCTTGAGGTCGACCGCCTCGGGGTCAATTTGGGCCGCCTCGTCACCGCGATAGCGCCCGCGGATGATGCATGCGTGCGAATCGCGTTCGAGACGGAAAAGCAACCCGGAAAGGTCGTCGATGTTGGCGACAGGATGCTCTTTGTGCGTAAACACCTTCGCGAGGTCGTAGTTCGTGATCTCGCCGTTCACCTGCCACAGCTTCGCGAGCCGGCGCTCCGTGTGTAATACAGTAATAGTGTCGTGATTCATCGGATTCTCCTCGGATGCACCAGCAATAGAGGGTGCTGCAGGCGGTTTGGGCAGCAGTGCTATGGGGGACGACGCGGGCCCGTCAGGCGGCCGCGTTCCGGGCTGCTGGCGCTGCCAGTACGAAGACACTCGATCAACCGCGGCCTCTAACTCGCTGACTTGTGATTCGAATGGGATGTCGCCGATCGCCGCTAGCCGTTGCTCGGCCTCAGCGATGGCGGTCTCAGCTTCGGGGCACTCGTGTACATGATTGCGGGCCTGTGCAATGCGCCGTTCGCAGCGGTCACAGCGCCTGACGCGCTCGTAGTGCGCCGCGCGTTCCTGGCACGCGGGATTCCTCTGAAAGATGTCGGCGAGGATCTCGGGAAGGGAGTGGGTGCCCAGGCGGAACGCCGCCTCCAACCTGCGCAGATCGGACTCCGCATCGCCTCCGAGCTCACGTAAAACCTCACGGGCAATCAAGTATTTCTGCCGGTTATTCATCGCCGCACTCCCTGGGGTCTCGCATCGCGCGGAGCGCGTCCCGAACCGCCTTCGCCACGGGCGTTTCTTGGGATTGCGGAATGGGGGACGCGTCCCGCGGCGCCACGGCCGCGCGCGTTTCCTCGAGCTGCACCATGAACGCGTCCAAGGAGGGCGCGCCACCTCCGCCGCCGTAAACGTCCAGTACCCCGCCGACGGACACGATGACTGCGAAGGTGATCGTGGGATCGGTGAAGAGATCTTCGAGAGCCTTCAAGAGCACGGTGTTGCCACTCTTCTTGGCGAAATCGAAAGCCTCACTGCGAGGAAGCAAAGAGATCGAAGCGTGGTTAACCGTGGTCACGGCTCACCCCCTTCGGCAGATGCCGTTCGACTTCCTCGATCGGGACGCGCAGAACGCCGCGCTCATCGGTCACCGGGTGGATATCTCCAATCTGGACGAGGACGTCGAAGATGTCTTGTCCAAGGGCGCGCGCAGCTTGCGCCGCGGACATCATCGGTTGGCTGGGTCTCACGACGGCCTCCCCGCACGGTGGCTCTTTGCGGACTTCGCACCGCGGCTCGCCGCGACACGATCGGCCATCCACTTCTCAATTTCGTCCTCGAGCCAGGCACTGGCGCGCGGGCCAATCTTGACGGGCGACGGAAACTCCCCGCGTGCGACCTTGGCGTAGAGGGTTGACTCCGCAAGGCCAATGCGGGCGGTTACTTCGGTAAGACGTAGGAACCTAGACACTGGAACTGCTCCTCAAGACATTCCGGAGCAGTTTATGGACGGCGCACCGGGACCCGTTCTGTTCCGGTTCCCTGGATCGCGGGGATCGAATCCGCGAAACAGACCGCGCTACAGAGGCGGGGCAGGTGCTACCAGTCACCCTACAGCGAAGCGATCTTTCTTCGCTGCATCTCTGGCGTTTCGTCCAGAGCTCAAACATCTCCCGCAGGGGTGTATGCGGTCTAACGGGATTGATTAAAACACAAGGTAACGACGAGCGCGCGGGCATTTGTCACTTACGTGACGTGCAGTATTTCTCCCAATCGCGCATCAGCTGCCGGCGCTTGTCGAATAGGTCACCCCGGCGATAGGCAGCCTCGGTCTTGTCACCGATCGTGTGCGCGAGCGCCATCTCGGCGAGCTCGCGCGGTGCGTTCATTTCCTCCGCGGCCCAATCCCGAAATGAGCTGCGGAAGCCGTGCACGGTGAGCTCGTCGCGGCCCATGCGACGCAGCGTCATCATCATCGCCATATTAGAGAGCGGCTGGGCGTCCCTGCCGCCGGGAAACACGTACTCGCCACCCTGTTTGAGCTGGGCACGCACAATCGACACCGCTCTCGGAGAGAGCGGCACGCGATGGGACTTCCCCGCCTTCATGCGGGAGGCTGGCACGGTCCAGATCGCGCGCGCGAGATCGAACTCCGCAGGCTTCGCGCCGATGACCTCGCCCGTGCGGGCCGCCGTGAGGATCGTAAACTCGAGCGCACAGGCCGCGACGCCTTCCTGCCTGCGGAGCGCCTTGATCAGGCCGGCCATGTCCTTATAGGGTAGGGCGGGGTGATGCTTCACCGCGCCGAGCTTGGAGCGCTTGGGGAGGAGCTTGTCGAGGTGGCCGCGCCACCGGGCCGGATTCTCGCCCTGGCGAAAGCCCCGCACCCGCGCCCAGTCGAGCACTACCTCGATGCGGCCGCGGAGGCGGCTCGCGGTTTCGGGTTTGTCTTTCCAGATGGCGCCGAGGGCTCGGACCACGAGGTCCGTATCCACATCGGCCACCGGCACTGCGCCGAACGCCGGGCCACAGTAGGTCTTGAGGGTGTTCGTCCACTGATCGATGTGCTTCTCGTTGCGCCAGCCGGCCCGGTGAGCGGCGATGTACTGGTCGGCCGCCTCCTGGAACGTGATACTACGGGCCGCTGCGAGGCGCTCTTGGAGGTGCTGCGCGTCGCGCGCCTTGATCGGGTCGCGCTTGTCCTGGAGGAGTTTGCGGGCCTCTCGGGCGCGATCGCGGGCGTCCGCAAGGCTCACCGCCTTCAGCGACCCCAGGCCCATCTCGCGCGCCCGGCCGTGCAGGGTGTACCGAAACACCCAGGACTTGCTGTGCGAGGGGCTGACCTGCAGGTAGAGCCCGCCGCCGTCGGCGTGGTAGCCTATTCGGCGAGCGTGCTCGACATGTTTGGCGGATAACCGCTCCAACTTGAGTGCCAATGCGACCCCTTCCTACCCACATTTCTACCCACAAGGCAGGGTCGGATTTTAGGGGAGGGCAATGGGCTTCTCAAGAGAATTCCCCTATGAGATTTCATAGGGGAGGGCGTAGTTGGCTGTCTTGAGTTCGACGGACGCCCTCTCCGCCAGATGCCGACGAGCCCCATGGCCGACGCCCGGATCCACCAGATCTTCTACGACCAGAAGACGCGCGACGCCCTCGATCCGGGCTTCGTTCCGCTCGACAACCTCGCGAACGAGCGGCCCGACTGGCGCGAATACTGGCCGATGCGGGAGTTCCTCCTCGGCGAGACCCTGGCCGAGGATTGCTACTACGGCTTCCTTTCGCCGAAGTTCCGGCAGAAGACCGGCCTCGGCTCCGAGCAGGTGCGCGAGTTCATCGAGCGGGAGGCGGGCGGGGCCGACGTCGTCCTCTTTTCCCCGTTCTTCGACGTCGCCGCGCTGTTCTTCAACGTATTCGAGCAGGGCGACCACTTCCACCCGGGGCTGCTGCGAGCGAGTCAGGACTTTTTCGACCGGATCGGGCTCGGCGTCCTCGTCGAGGAGATGGTGAACGATTCAAGGAACACGGTCTTCTGCAACTACTTCGTCGCCAGGCCGGCCTTCTGGGCGAGGTGGCTCGAGGTGAACGAGAAGCTGTTCGAGGTCGCGGAGGGTGCTCCGGCCACCGACGACCTCTGCGCGCGCCTCAACGCGGTCGCCCGGGTCCGGCAGGGGGGTACCGTGCAGATGAAGGTCTTCGTGATGGAGCGAATAGCTACGCTCATCCTGACGATGGACAAGGCGTTCTCCAGCAAGGCGTACGACCCGTTCCTGCTCGGCGCGTCGGGCACACCCTATGGCCGCTTCCCTCGGGAAGCGGCGATGGGCGATGCCCTGAAGATCTCCTGCGCCGAGCGGAACGACCCCGGCTCCCGCGATGCCTTCCTCGAGATCCGCCGCCGCGTCGAGGAAGCGATCCGAAACGGTTAGCCAAAGTTCTCGCTGGCGATGACCTCGGGGATGTCCTCCGGCGTCACGTTTCCGCCAGCAACGCCCCGACCACGTCGTCGATCGTCGGGCCGCGGCTGTCCTTGAATGCTTCCAGCCGCCGGCATACCTCCGCCGCCGCAATCGCGTAGCCGTCGGGGAGGCCGGCGCGGTCGAAGGTAGCGCCGATCTCCTCCATCTCGGCGATCCACCGCCAGCCCTTCCGCGACTGCAGGACAGCGCGGTCGAGTTGTGCGAAGAGATTCGGCTGGGAGATCGTCCACTCCTCGGCAAGCGCCGCCTCGACGCCTTCGTGGCGCGCGAGTGCGCGGACCGACAGCAGAAGCGTCGCAGCGCCTTTGGTCCACCCGGCATAGCAGGCCTTGACCGCCGACGCAGCGCCGATCGACGCATCCAGCACTACGGTTCCGAGCGGGCTGCCGCCGAATAGCGCGGCGACTCCGGCCGATCCGGGCCCGGACAGGTAGAGGCGGGTGGTCCCGGCCTTGACCGGCGGCGGGCCGATGATCCCGCCGTCGACGAAGGTCGCGCCTTTCGCTTCGATGATTCGTCCGATCCGCCGGCTGGTCTCCGGCGCGATCGCGTTCGCGTCCAGGTAGATCCCGCGAAACCCGGCTGCGGCGACGCTCTCGGCGAGCTCCACCGCGGCGTGCGGCGGGCAGACCGCGAGCGCGATTTGCGCCTGCGCCAGCGCCGCGCTCAGCGTACCGGCGTCCTCCAGCCCCGCCGCTCCGGCGCGGTCGCGCGTCGCGCCGCCGCGCCCGGCGGAGCCCCAGAGGACGCGGGCGCCGCCAGCGCGCGCCGCCGCGCCGACTTCGGCGCCCATCTCGCCGGGGTGGAGGAGGCAAACTGTCGTCGTGGCCATGATCGATGCTCCATTCGCAACGCAGGCATTCTAGCGGCGCCGGCGCGCGGCCGGCATCTGGACGACAATAGCGCCGCGAGAACGGCGAACCCTGGGGGACAGCCAGATGGAATTCGAGTACTCGGAGAAGGTGAAGCCGCTGCAGGAGAAGGTCCGGCGGTTCATGGACGATCACGTCTATCCCAACGAGCGCCGGCACGACGAAGAGATCGAGCAGAACACGCGGCAGGGACGGCGCTGGACGCCGCTCAAGCTGATCGAGGAGTTGAAGGCGAAGGCGCGCGCGCAGGGTCTGTGGAACCTGTGGTGGCCGAAGGCGCACGGCGGCGATCTCTCGAACGTGGAGTACGCCAGCCTGTGCGAGATCATGGGTCGCGTGGGCTGGGCGCCCGAGGCGTTCAACTGTTCCGCGCCCGACACCGGGAACATGGAGACGCTCATCCTCTACGGCACGCCGGCGCAGAAGGAGCAGTGGCTGAAGCCGCTGTCGGAAGGGAAAATCCGCTCGTGCTTCGCGATGACCGAGCCCGAGGTGGCCTCGTCGGACGCGACCAACATCCGCACCAGCATCGTCCGCGACGGCGACCACTACGTCATCAACGGCCGCAAGTGGTGGTCGTCAGGCGCGATGGATCCGCGGTGCCAGATCTTCATCCTCATGGGCAAGACCAACCCGGAGGGGCCGCGCCACCAGCAGCAGTCGATGGTGCTGATCCCGCGCGACACGCCCGGCGTCAAAGTGCTC
>Ga0187894_10000483_pt1 | contig 54039 bp, 45 predicted proteins | sample GBC1701081metaG_FD_136650 | JGI IMG/M metagenome (GOLD analysis project Ga0187894, IMG submission 136650) | White microbial mat communities from a lava cave in the Kipuka Kanohina Cave System on the Island of Hawaii, USA - GBC170108-1 metaG ...
CTACGAAGAGAAAGACAGCACTATCGCCTACTACCGCCAGGCGGCCATCGACGGGACGCGTCCTGGCAGCTACTACGTCAACACCTACGCGCCGGCGACGCGCCCTCGCTACGAGGCGGAGGTGCTGGCGTTTCACGAGTCGGTTCCCGGCCATCACACACAGATCGCCATCGCGCAGGAACTGACCGGTATCCCTGAATTTCGCAAGCACGCGGGCGTGACCGCCTTCGTCGAGGGGTGGGCGCTTTACACCGAACGGTTGGCGAACGAGATGGGCCTGTACTCGGGCGACCTCGACCGGATGGGAATGCTCAGCTTCGACGCCTGGCGGGCCAGCCGCCTGGTTGTCGACACGGGGATGCACGTCAAGAGATGGAGCCGCCAGCAGGCTGAGAAGTTCATGATCGAGAACACGGTGCTGGCCGAGAACAACATCGCCAACGAGGTGGATCGGTACATCGGCTGGCCAGGCCAGGCGCTGGCCTACAAGATGGGCCAGCGGGAGATCCTGCGCCTGCGCGTCGAAGCGGAGCGCCGCCTGGGCGCGCAATTCGACATTCGCGCGTTTCACGACGTCGTGCTGGGCAGCGGAGCCGTGAGCCTGCCCGTCCTGCGACAGCAGGTTGCGCGGTGGATGGCGGACGTTGGCCCGCGGTAGTCGGGCGGCGCGCGCCGTGGTCGTCGCCGCCGTCGCGGTCGCCGCGATGGTCAACGGCGCATGCGCTGGCCGGCACGCTGGGCCGCGTACGCTGGCCGGGGTGGGGGCCGTGCTGGCGGGCGGGGGCGGCGTGACCTGGGCGGTGGAAGAACGGGGCGGCCGTTCCGAGTCGGCGCTTTTGACGGCCGGCTTCGCCGCCGTGGCCGTCGGGGTTGCCGCCCTCATCACGTCGGGCGGCTTGATGGCCGCCGCCATTGCCTGCACTGCGGACCCCGACTGCGACGAGACCGAGCAGTGCAGGGAGATCCCGGCTATTCAGGGCGCGGTCCCCTACAAGCAGTGCATACCGCGGTGATTCGCGGGCCTCGGCGTCGCCGCGCCGGCGCCGACGCGGGACGCTGACGCGACGTTCCCGCCATGCCGCTTTACCCGCTGGGAAGACTGTTCGCAAAGGTAGCGCTGCCTCCGCGCGCCGCGGAAGAGCTCGCGCCGCTCGCGCAGCGGGGCAGCATCGTCTATGTGATGCGCTCGTCGGGCTGGCTCAACACCTGGTTCGTTCGGTGGTTCGCGGCGCGGCTCGCCTTGCCGGCGGTGCGCGCCATCGTCGGATTGGCGGGGTTGGTCTGGCCGGGACTTTTGCATCGCGAGCCCGGACGCGTGGCGGCGCTGACGGAAGCCGTGGCTCGCCGGGGGTCCGGGCTGGTGTTCCTGCGGCGGCCGAGCGTCCTGCGCGCGAAGGGGGTGACCGCTTCCGATCCCATCCCGGCGCTCATCGAGATCCAGCGACGGCTGAACCATCCCATCTATCTGGTGCCCGTCCTCTTCGTGTGGTCGCGGCGCGCCCAGCGGCTCAAGCCGTCACTGGCCGACCTCCTGTTCGGCTCCTCGGAGGCGCCGGGGATGATCGCCACTCTGCTCGGCTTCCTTGTGGGTCACCGGCGAGCGTTCGCACGCGTGGGCCGCGCCATCGATCTGGCCGCCTTTCTGGCGGAGCAAGCGGGCGCCGCCGACGTCGTCGCCGCGCGCAAGGTGCGCGGCGTCCTCTATTACCACCTGACCCGCGAAACCCGCGCCGTGCTCGGGCCACCCTTCAAAGATCCGGCGCGGGTGCGCGACGAGGTTCTGCGCGACCGCACGCTGCAAGAGGCCATCACCGAGATCGCCCGGGAGCGCGGACAACCGGTGGCGGCCACGGCGCGCGAGGCGGCGGCCCTCGTGCGGGAGATCGCGGCGCGCATGTCTCCGGTGATGTTCGAGATCCTGCGGCCGCCGGTGGGTTGGATCTGCAACCGGCTTTACCAGGGCATGGAAGTGGACGAAGACGGCCTGGCGCAAACCCGGAGCGCCATCGCCCGGGGACCGGTCGTTCTGTGCCCCAGCCACAAGTCGCACATGGACTATGTCGTCCTCACATACCTGTTTTACATACGGGGTCTTCTGCCTCCTCACGTGGCGGCTGGCATCAACCTCAGCTTCTGGCCGTTCGGGTCCATCGCCCGGCGGTGCGGCGGATTTTTCATTCGCCGTCAGTTCAAAGGCGACCGCCTCTACAGCGCGACCCTGCGGGCCTACGTCAAGCGCCTGATCCGCGACGGGTTTCCGCAGGAGTTCTTCATCGAAGGCGGGCGATCGCGCACGGGCAAGCTGCTGTCGCCGAAGACCGGCCTGTTGGCCATGGAAATCGACGCTTGCCTCGACGGAACCGGCTCCGAGCTCGCTGGCCCGGACCTGACCTTCGTGCCGGTGGCCATCGATTATGAGCGGCTGGCGGAGGGTGGAAGCTACGCGCGTGAGCTCGGGGGCGCGGAGAAGAAGAAGGAAGACCTGGCGGCGCTGGTAAAGGCGCGCAAGGTCCTGCGCACACCTCACGGCCGCATCTATATCCAATTCGGGACTCCATTTTCGTTGGGCGAGGCGCTGCATGAGCGCGGCGGCTCGCCCCTGGAGGGCGACGCCCGGCGTGCCTTCGTCGCCCGCGTCGCCCACCGCATCGCCTACGGCATCAGCCGCGCCAACACCGTGACGGCGGTCGGCTTGGTCGCGATGGCGCTCCTGTGCGGTGACAGGGGCGGCGTCGGCAGCGAGTGGATCGCGCGGCGCGTGGACCTGTTGCGCTTCATCGCGGAGCGGGAGGGCGCCCGCATGTCGGCCACCCTGGCGGGAGCGTCCAGCGATCCGCGGGGTCCCGGATCGGTGCGAGAAGCCCTGCGCATGCTGGAGGCGGCCGGCCTCGTAAGCACTCTGAGCGACGCCGGCGGGGACGGAGGCAGCGGCGGCACTTTCGTCGCCGTGGAGGAGCGACGGCCGGAGCTCGACTTTTACCGGAACAACGTGATCCAGCGGTACGTGGCCCTGGGCATCGTGGCTGTATCACTCGGGGCGGTCGTGCGCGCGGAGGGGACGGCCGCCCCGCTGGCGCAGGTGCGCCGTGGGACGGCCTGGGTGTCGCGGCTGCTCAAGCTGGAGTTCACGTACCGAACCGGTGCTGCCTTCGATGCGATCTTCGACGAGACTCTGGCGCTGATGCAGGCCGTTTCGCTGTGCGCGCGCGCGGATGACGTGATCCGCGTGGGCCGCGAAAGCGACGGTCTGGCGTTTCTCGCCGAGCTGACGCGGCCCTATCTAGAGGGCTATCGCTCGGCGGCCGCCACCCTGCAGGAGTTTTCCGGCGGTGACGGCCAGGCATTCGTGGCGGCTGCGCTCGAGCGCGCCCGGGCTGACCGGGCGGCCGGCGTCATCTCGCTGCCAGAGTCGGCCAGCAAGGCGACGCTCGAGAACGCGTTGCGCTGGTTGGTCGCGGAAGGTGCCTTCGAACACGCGGAGGACGGGGGCACCGGCGGCGGGGCCGGCACCGGCGCCGGAAGGCGGGCAAACGGTCACGCGGGCGCCGACGGACTTCGTGTCTCTCCGGCCTGGCGCCGGAAGCGAGCCGGGGATCTGGTCCTGGCGATCGACGAGTACTTGGCGGGCGGAGGGCGCCCATGATGTTCCTACGAGGTGCGCCTCGCACGGGTTCCGCGGCCGCGCTCGCGGTGGTGGGGGCGGCGCTGCTTTGGTCGTCGGGAGGCCTGTTCATCAAGATCGCGCCCATGCCGGCGCTGTCGGTGGCCTTCGGCCGGTCTCTTGTGACCTTCGCGTTCTATATGGCCGTACTGCGCCCGCGACTTCGCGAAGCGCGCTGGACGACGGCGTGCGCTTACGCGGGAATGATCATCACGTTCGTGTCGGCGACCAAGATGACCACCGCCGCCAACGCGGTGTTCTTGCAGTACACCGGACCCGCCTATGTGCTGCTGTTGGCGCCGTGGCTGCTGAAGGAGAAGCTCCGGCGCATCGACGGGGTCTGCGTGATGATTTCCCTGGCCGGGATGTGCTTGTTCTTTGTCGGCAAGGTGGAGATCGGTCAGATGGCCGGCAACCTGCTGGCCGTCCTTTCCGGCGTGTTCTTCGCTTTCACGATCCTGTTTTTGCGCCGAGACGCGGCCACCGGGAAAGGCGACGCCATTCCCTCGACCACCCTTGGCAATCTGGTAGCGGCGGCGGTCACGCTTCCCTTCGTGGTGGATAGCCTGCCGCAGATGCTGGCGCCGCGGGCCGCGCTGGTTCTCCTCGAGCTGGGCGTCATGCAGATGGGCCTGGCGTACATGCTGTTCACGTACGGCCTCAAGCGGGTCCCAGCCGCCCCGGCCGGCCTCATCTCGATGCTGGAGCCGGTCTTCAACCCCGTCTGGGTTCTGCTGGGCACCGGCGAACGCCCCGGGCCATGGGCCATCGCCGGCGGCGCGGTCGTGATGGCCGCCGTCATACTCCGGACCGTAGTGGTCGAATGGCGGCCGCTCCGAGGTTGAACCCGCGTCGGCGTGGCGGCCGCGAAATGTTTGAGTTGGTCACGGACCGCGCCGAGGGATACGGCCATGGGGGGCGTGGATGCCGGAGCGGCCGCCTCAACGCCCCAGACGTTTGAGGAGCTCTTCGCGAGTTACGATGTTGTTCTCGATGAGGATGAGACAGAGCTGGCGGATGACGTCTTCGTCGCGCTGGCGCAGGCCCTCTAGCATCTGCACGCGCTTCTGCAGCGACCGGATTTCTTGATCGCGGTCGGTGTCCGTGGCCGCGCCCCACGCCGGCCCCGGTCCCGCTGCGGCTGCCCCTGCGCCGCTGCCGCCGATCGCCTGCGGTATCGCTGGCATGGACGCGGCGGTGGTCCGCGCGGCGTACCCCGCCGTGGCGCTGTACCAGCGCTTGATGGCTTGCTCGATGGCGCGCGGCCCGGCGATGAACGGCTGCACGTCAAGCTGGGTGCGCATTCTGAGCTCGTCTATGACGCCCAGGTTGGTGGGGTCGCTCATCGCAAGGTCCAGGAATTTCCCCTCCAGCTTGACGGGTAGCACGCAAAACTGCTGCGCCAGCTCCACCGAGACGGCATCCAACGCCGCGCGCGGAACGCTCGCCCGCGCCACGTCGATAACCGGGATGCGGAATTGCTGGGACAGCGCCTTGACCAGCGCGTCTTCGGTGATGAGCCCGCGGTCCACCATCACCCGGCCAAGCTGACCGCCCCACTTGCGCTGCTCGGCCAGGCCCCGGTTCAGCGTCTCCTGATTGATGACGCTCGCTTCGATCAGGATCTCTCCCAGCTTCTTCCGCGTCGGCATCGCGACCCGAAAGACTATTCGAATCTCACGTCGTAGGGCTACTTCGTTGGAGAGACGCGAGGCCGGCGGGTTTCCGTGCCGCCCAGGCCAGGAGGCGCTCTGCCGGCCACGCGTTCGCCACGCGCTCGGGGTCGACCCACGCCCGTTCCGCGTTTGAAGCGGCGAAGCTCACCCGGGCGAGCTCGTGCGCGTGGTGCGCGTCGCTGGTCAGCACCAGCGTTACGTCGCGCTGCCGCGCGCGGTGCAGCCATTCGACCGAGAGATCGAGGCGGGGGAGGGCGCCGTTGACCTCCAGCGCCGTTCCCGTTTCCTCCGCGGCGGCGAAGATCGCGTCCGGATCCAGGTCGATGGGCGGGCGGGCACCGATCATCCGCGCCGAGAGATGTCCGATCAGACGCACCGAGGGATCGTGCATGGCCGTCACGATGCGCTTGGTCTGCGTCGCGCGGTCGAGGTCGAAGTGCCCGTGCACCGAGGCGACGCACCAATCGAAGGTCTTGCGGAAAGCCAAGTCGTAGTCGAGCTCGCCGGCGGGGCCAATGTTCAGCTCCAGCCCGTGCAGGAGCGTGAGCGAATCACCCAGGTTGATTTGCAAGGCGCGGATCTTGGCCCGCTGTTCGAGCAGCGCCTCGCGGCTGACGCCCGAAAGCGTGCCTTCGGCGTGGTCGGTGATGGCCAACACGCGCAGCCCCCGCGCCCGGGCGGCGGCGACCACCTCTTCCAGCGACGAGCGCCCATCTCCCGAAACCGACGTGTGTACGTGAAAGTCGCCGATCACGTGGGCAATGGGCCGCGGCAGCGTACCGGCCTCCGCCGCTTCGACCTCGCCGGCATCTTCGCGCAGCACAGGCGGAATCCAGGGAAGCCCAAGCGCCTCGTAGATCGCTTCCTCGGTCTCGCTTGCGACCACGTCGCCGCCGTCGAGCTTCGACAGGGCGTACTCGTTCAGCGTGAGGCCGCGCGCCAGGGCGCGCTGACGAAGCTTGATGTTGTGGGCCTTCGATCCGGTGAAGTACAGCAGCGCAGCGCCGAGCTGGCGGCCGGCCACGACACGCACGTCGACCTGGACGCCGCGCTTGGTGACGACGCTTGTCTTGGCGTCGCCCCGCCCGAGCACACGGTCGATCTGCGGCAGGGACACCAGCGCTTCCATGACGGGATCGGCGACGTCCGCGGCTATCACGATGTCCAGGTCGCCGATGGTCTCGGCGAAGCGGCGCACGGATCCGCAGACCGACGCATGGGTGACGCCGGGGACCTCGCGCAGGCGTTCGGCGATTCGGGTGGCCAGTGGCAGGGCCACGGACAGGGGCGTCCGTCCGACGGTCCCTTGGTCCTCCAGGCGAGCCAGCGCGCGTCCCAGCTTTTCCTCCGACTGCGGTCCGAACCCCTTGAGCGCGCGCAGCCTGCGTTCCGCGAGCGCGACGCGCAGGTCGTCGACGGACTGCACGCCCAGCTCCGCGCGAAGGCGCTTGACCGTCTTCGGCCCGATTCCGGGAATCCTCGCCAGAGCCACGATGGCCGCGGGGTGCCGAGCCCGAAGCTCGTCCAGCCGCGCCACCTTACCGGTCTCCAGCAGCTCGCGGATCTTCTCCGCCGTGCTCTTGCCAATGTTTTCGATTCGCTGCAGCTCCTTGACGGTGAGCCGCCCGAGATCCGTCGCCTGCGCCGCGATGGCGTGGGCGGCGTTCTCGTACGCGCGCACGCGAAACGACTGCGGATCGCCCTCGTCCAGAACGGTCAGCTCGGCGAGCTCGCGCAGCATGTCCAGGACGTCGTCCTTCGTGTCTGCCATGAGGCGTGGTGTAGCCTCTTATCCGTGGGTAAGGAAGAGGCCGCGGAGGTCCTTCGCATCGAGGGCCGCGATGTCCGCATCACCCATCCGAGCAAGCCCTATTTTTCGCAGGAAGTCCGGCTGTCGAAGCTGGACCTGGTGCGCTACTACCTGGCGGTAGCGCCGGGGGCTCTGGCGGGGATCCGCGACCGTCCGGTCGTGCTCAAGCGCTTCGTTAACGGAGCGGAGGGGCAGCCATTTTATCAGAAGCGCGCGCCCGAACACCGGCCCTCCTGGCTAAGGACGGTGACGCTGTCATTCCCGTCCGGCCGAACCGCCGAGGAGGTCGTCGTCGATGACGCGGCCGGGTTGGCGTTCATCGTGAACCTCGGGTGCATCGAGCTGCACCCGCACCCCGTGCGCACCGGCGATCTGGACCACCCCGACGAGCTGCGTGTCGACCTCGATCCCGGTCCGGGGGTGCGATGGGAGGACGTTCGCCGAGTCGCGATGGAAGTCGAAGCGCTGCTAGGCGACATGGGTCTTCGAGGATGGCCGAAGACCAGCGGCTCGCGCGGCCTGCACATCAACGCGCGGATCGCGCCGCGTTGGATCTTCACGGAGGTCAGACGCGCGGCTCTGGCCCTGTCGCGCGCCATCGAGCGGAAGGTGCCCGCCCTGGCCACGTCCAAATGGTGGAAGGAAGAGCGGCACGGTGTCTTCCTCGACTACAACCAGAACGCGAAAGACCGGACGACCTGCTCGGCCTATTCGGTCCGCCCGCTTTCGGATGCGCGCGTGTCGGCCCCACTCCGCTGGGAAGAGGTTCCGGACTGCGAGCCGGCGGACTTCACGGTGCGCACCATGGCAGACCGCTTCGCGGCCATCGGCGATCCACACGCAGCCATGGACGCTGTCCCTGGATCTCTTGAAGGATTGCTGGAGCTGGCGGCGCGTGACGAGGCGGAAGGCCTGGGGGATGCTCCATGGCCGCCGCACTTCCGCAAGATGGAGGGCGAGGCGCCGCGCGTGGCGCCCTCTCGCGCCCGAAGCGCGGGCGGCGGGGTGCGGCGCCCGAGAGCGCCTCGCACGAAGATGCCGCTGGCGGTCGTCGCCAACTCGCCCGACAAGGAAGCCGCGTTGGAGGGGCTGCAACGGTGGAAGGCTCGGCATCCCGAGGCGGCCCGCCACCTGACGATCGACGACGTGCTCGTCGACTCCATGCGGGGCGGGTCGTCGACCTGGACCCGCATCCGCGTCAACCTGCGCCACGTTCCTGAAGCCGCCCGCCCCGCGCCCGAGTCCCCCGACCCTGACGATGACCCGACCCGACGGTGGCGCGAGGCCCGGCGGGCCGCGAAGGCCGCCCGCGGCGGGTAATCGATCAATCGAAGATGCTCGCCAGCTCGTGCGGGGGAACGACCTCCAGTTGGGCGAAGGTGCAGTCTTGCGGGGGCTTGTCCGGGCGCCAGCGGCGGAACTGCGCGGTGTGACGGAAGCGGCTGCCCTGCATGTGGTCGTAGGCTACCTGAATGACCAGCTCGGGGCGGAGCGGCTCCCACGACAGGTCTTTCCCCTGGCTCCAGCGGCTGACCGCGCCGGGCCGGCGGCCGCCGTTGCCCGCCGCGCCGTCGTTCAGATCGGCCGTTGCCCATCGCTTCCAGGGATGCGCGTCCAGCGCGACATCTCGGTAGGGGAGCAGGAATTCCACCAGCTCGCGTCGCCTGTCCATCGTGAAGCTCGCCGCCACGCCGACGTGTTGCAGCGCTCCCGCGTCGTCATACAGCCCGAGAAGGAGCGAGCCGACAGCCGTGCGCTCGCCGCGTTTGTACCAGCGGAAGCCAGCGACGACACAGTCGCAGTCGCGTTCGTGCTTCACCTTCAGCATGACGCGCTTGTTCGCTTCGTAAGCCCCGGACGCGAGCTTGGCCATCACGCCGTCGAGGCCGGCGCCCTCGAAGCGGCCAAACCAATCGGCGGCCGTGACGCGAGAGGTGGTGGCCGGCGTCAGGTAGATGGGCCGCGCCGCGCCCGCGAGCACCGACGCGAGCTTCGCGCGCCGCTCGCCGAACGGGGCGGGTCGTAGATCGCGGTCGTTCTCGCACAGCAGATCGAAGAACACCACCGATGCGGGAATCTCGGCCGCCAGCTTCTGGACGCGCGACGCGGCCGGGTGGAGACGGAGCTGCAACGCTTCGAAGTCGAGCGCGCCGTCGCGCGCGATCACAATCTCCCCGTCGAGCACACAACGACGCGGGAGCTGCTCCAGCAAGGGCGCGACCAGCTCGGGGAAGTAGCGGTTGAGCGGCCTTTCATCCCGGCTTTGGATGAAGACCTCGTCGCCGTCGCGGAACACCAGAGCGCGGAAGCCGTCCCACTTCGGCTCGAAGATCCAGCCGGCGCCGTCGTCAGCCGGCAGCCCGGAGACGCGCCTGGCGAGCATGGGCAGGACGGGTGGATTGACCGGCAGACGCACTCGGCACGTTACGGGCAGAGGGCAGCGGGCGCAAGGAGAGCACAGCGGCCCCGGCCTCGCCCCCGGCCTCGCCGCGCTTCCGAACGCCGCGGACGTCTCAAAACCAGCGGAACACTCGGGTCAGGATGAGAACAGCGGCCGAGCCCAACAAGATGACCAGCAGCCACGGCCATTTCGGGACGGCCGTCGGACCGTTCATGGAGTCGAGCGAGTGGCTGGACGACGATCGACTCTCGAGCTTGTCCGGCATCGCCCGATCTTAATCGGGATCCGCGTATTCTTCCCCGAGTCCTTAAGTTCAGTACAGTGACGCAAATTTGCGTGGGCGGAGGGGAGGGGACCATGGACAAGCAGGCGCGCCGGTGCGAGAGCTGGATAGCGGGCGCAGTGGCGGCGGCAGCGGTGGCATCCGCGTGCTCCAGTCAGCACCGGGTCCGCGCGGAAACGGCGGTGGCCCAGGCGCTCATCTCGGATCAAGAGGAGGAGCGGCTCGGCGAGCAAGTCCACCGCGAGCTGGCCAAGCAGGGCACGAGGTATCTCGATGACCCGATTGTCGTCGCCTACGTGACCGACACGGCGGCGCGAATCCTGCCCTTCGCCCGGAAGGACCGCCCGAACGTGCGCTGGCACGTGCACGTGGTCGACGACCCGAAGATGGTGAACGCGTTCGCGACGCCGGGTGGGCACTTGTATATCGCCAGCGGGCTGATCCTGGCCACCGACAGCCAAGCCGAGCTGGCGGGCGTCCTCGCCCACGAAGCGGGCCACGTCGTCGGACGTCATAGCGCGCGCCAGATCGTCACGGCGATGGGGTTGCAAGCGGCCACGGCGCTGGCGTTGGGCGACGATCCCGGGCTTCTGGCCGGGCTGGCGGCCAGTATCGCAGGGCAGGGGGCTCTGCTGGCTCACAGCCGCAGCGACGAGCACGAGGCGGACCAATACGGGACGCGCTATGCCAGCGCCGCCGGATTCGATCCGCACGGCATCGTCACATTCTTCAGCAAGCTCAAGGCGAGACAAGGCGGCGGAAACACTCCCGCCGTCCTCGGGTGGCTGTCTACTCATCCAGCGCCCGAGGACCGCATCGCGCGCGTCAACGACTACATCCGCGAGCATCGGTTGGGCGGGTCTTACCTGGGCCGCGAACGGCTGCCCGCGATCAAGCAGCGTGTTCTCGCAGCGGCACAACGCCGGAGGATGTAGCCGCCCCGCGAATTCGCGCGCCCGCCGCTATCCGGCGGTGGCGGCCGGTGGGTGGGCCGCGGCCAGGTTGCGCAGCTCATCGCCGGTGATGCTCTCGCGAGCCAGCAGCAGGGTGGCGGCCTCCCGCAGGAGCGGGCGACGCTCGGAGAGGATCTGCGAGACTCGTCGTCGCTGCTCGTCGATGATTCGGCGCACCTCGCCGTCGATCTCCCGCGCGGTCGCTTCGCTGTAGTCGCCGCGCAGCCCGGGTTCTCCGCTGTCGAGGAACACAGAGCGGCGACCCCGGTCGAGGCTCACCTCGCCGAGCGCCGGGCTCATGCCGTACATCTTGACCATGCTGCGCGCGATATCGGTGGCCTTCGTCAGATCGTCGTGGGCGCCGGTCGAGACTTCGTCGTAGACCAAGTCTTCCGCGGCGCGGCCACCCATGAGCACGGCGACCCGATTCTCGAGTTCGCTCTCGGTCATGAGAAAGCGGTCTTCGGTCGGGACCTGGAGGGTGTAGCCCAGGCCGGCGATGCCGCGCGGGATGATGGAGATCTTCTGCACGGGATCCGTGCCGGGAATGCTCAACGCCACCAGCGCGTGGCCCACCTCGTGGTGCGCGACGCGCTCCCGCTCCGCGGGGCTGAGAAGACGCTTCTTCTTCTCCAGGCCGGCGACCACTCGTTCGACCGCTTCCTGAAGCTCGCTCAGGCCGACCTTGGCCTTGTCGCGCCGCACCCCGAGCAGCGCCGCCTCGTTGACGATGTTCGCCAGATCGGCGCCCACCAGGCCCGGGGTCATCCCCGCGATGACATTTAGGTCGGCCTCGTTGTCCAGCGTGACCTTGCGCGCGTGAACCTCCAGGATGGCGCGCCGCCCGACTTTATCCGGTCGGTCCACCAGGATGTGGCGATCGAACCGCCCGGCCCGGAGCAAGGCCGGATCGAGAATCTCGGGCCGGTTGGAAGCGGCCATGAGGATCACGCCGACGCGGGTATCGAAGCCGTCGAGCTCGACGAGGAGCTGGTTGAGGGTCTGCTCGCGCTCTTCGTGCACCATGGGCCCGACGCCGCGCGCCTTGCCGAGAGCGTCCAGCTCGTCGATGAAGATGATGCAGGGCGCCTTCTGCTTCGCCTGCTCGAACAGATCCCGCACGCGCGCCGCGCCCACGCCGACGAACATCTCGACGAAGTCGGACCCGCTGATGGAAAAGAACGGCACGCCGCCCTCGCCGGCTACCGCCCGCGCCAGCAGGGTTTTTCCGGTCCCGGGCGGCCCCACCAGAAGAATGCCTTTGGGAAGCTTGGCGCCGAGCCGCCCGAATTTTTCAGGCGTCTTCAAGAAGTCGATCACTTCGCGCAGCTCGTCCTTCGCTTCGTCCACCCCCTGGGCATCGGCGAAGCTGACCTTCACTTCTTTTTCCATGTACACCTTCGCCTTGCTGCGCCCGACAGTCATGAAGCCGCCCTGCGCTGCCTGTCCCACCCGTCGCATGAGGAATGCCCAGAAGGCGACGAACAGGCCGATGGGCAGCAGCCACGACAGAGCGCTGCGCCAGAACGTGCTCTCGACGACGCCCGTCACCTTCACGCCGTGCTTGGCCAGGTTGCGCAGCAGATCGTCGTCGGCAACGCGCACTGTCTCGAACGTGCCGTCAGCCGGCCCGGCCACGGGCGGGGAAGCGGGGGCGTCGTCGCCGCGGCCAGCGGGGGGCGGCGTGGCAGGGGTGACCCCGGCGGCCTGGGGCTTGAGCTTACCCTCGATGGTGGTTTCGGAGATGGAGACCTCCGCTACCTTGCCAGCGGCGACCGCCACCTTGAAGTCGCTGTAGGCCATCCGCGTCGGCCGCAGGTATGAAGTGAAGGCCTGTTGGAGCAGGAGCACTGCCCAGAAGGCGAGCAGCACGTACCAAAAAGAGAACCGCAGCCGTTTTCCGTCCACGCTTTTCTAATCTAAGTACGCCTTCCCCCAAGTTCAGGTCGGCGACCGTTCTTCGCCGGCCGGCCGGGCGTTCCATCCGTCGGTCTGAGCGCCCGGGTTACCGGGGCGGCGGACGGCGGCCGTGAGTCAGGCGAGCCCTGAGCGGCGGCGATGTGTCGATGGGCACGCGGCCACGGCTCGACGCAACCGCCCCACATCCAGCCCCGGCTTCGAGGATCTGCTGACACAGCTTGCGGTGGCGCGCCTCGACGGGCTGATCTGCCGTGCGCACGCGCCTGCCGGGATCGTGGATGGTGATGGCCGTCGCGTTCGTGAGCTCCGTCGCCTTGACGCCCATGGCAGTCGCCAAAGCGTGGTAGATGACCGCCACACGGTGGGGATAGTGGCGCGCGACGCCGGTCTCGATGTAGCGGGGGCCGTGGTTGTAGTGAGCCCAGTAGGCGTGGGTCTTGTGCTTGCACGGCGTGCCGCGCATGACCGGCCGAAGGCGCCCGCTGGCGTCACGCACTTTTACGATGGAGCGCGTGATGGCGCCGCCATTGCGCCAATAGGCGAGCTCGCGAGCCCCGGCATCGATGTTCTTGACGGGATCCATGAGGTCCGTCGATTTGACGCCGCGAACGTTGCCGTTGGCGCAGCGGCCCTTCTTGTCGATGATGCAGCGTATGCCCATCAGGCCACTGTCTCGGGCATAGAGCTGCCCGGCGCGGTGTGTGTCGCGGGCGGCCTTCTCGTTCAGATCGCTCTCGTTGATCATGACGGCCAGCAGCAGTCCTGGGCGAATCCCGTGGCGCTCGGCGGAATCGAGGATGGCGCGCGCGATCCGGCGGCACTGGTCGGCGGTCCATGCCGGCGTCTTCCAGCGGATCTTTTCCTTGACCTGACACACGGTGGTGGCCAGGCAGCTCTCCGTGGGAAAGCTTGGCTCGGTGTTGGACGTCTCCTCTTCGAGAGCTGGCGCGGCCTCCTCGGGGGCCGGCAAATCACCGGCGGTGGCATACGTGGTGGTCGCCGGCACGGCCGCGGGAGCGCCGACGACGCCGAACAAGACCGCCAGCGCACCGGCGCTATGTGATGGAAAACGCATGACCGAGGCGGGATGAAAGGGAACGACGATCGCCGATCTGTTTGGTGACGGTCCAGGCGCACCGCAAGCGTTGAAAGCGGAACCTCCCGAGATCTTTGGAAAACTTTCAGCGGGGCCGCGACGGTGCGCCCCCCGACGGGTGGCACCCAGGGCGAAGAGAAACCCGGGCGGTGGGGGTTTGGCAATCATTATTTTTCGAGCGCCGCAAATTTTTTCACGAAATCGCTTGACTCTAGATGACGTGCGTTCGGTCGTGCCGTGCTACATCGTGATGCGCACGTGGCCGGAGCTCTCCTCACGGTTCGGTTCAATTTGCAGACGTCGTGCGATGCGCTTGCGGAATCGGTGAGGCTGATCGAAGAACACGCTGGCGAACCGTCGTTCGAGGAGGCCTACCGTCAGGCTCTGCGCGCGCGCAACGGCTTGTTCCATGCGCGCCGCGCGTGGTGCGACTTGATGAGCGTGGGCCAGCCGCAGATGCCGGTCACCGGCGTGGCGGGCGGGCGGCGCGACGGCCATCAGAAGGCCGCGCAAGCGCTGCGCGAGGCGATCGCGGCGATGGAGCCAGCGGCGGTGGCGGGGACCTCCGGCAATGATGTCACCGCTGCGGGCGAACGAGCGGGCGCCTGCATGACGGCCGCGGAAGACGGATTCCGCGAGTACCTCGGCTACCTCAAGGACGAGGTCGGCCGCCGTCTCAGCCTCACCCGGGGGCGATGAGCGCGCCCGCGCATGGCGGCAACGGCGACCCGAGCCGGCGAAGCCCGCTGGCTGTCCCCGCGATCGAGCGCATCTGGATCCGCGCGGCAGCATCGCTGGGGTTCACGATCGAGCGAGGGACGTCGGCCTATGCCAGCAGCGATGGCCGCGGCACCATCACCATCGGTGTCCCCGAGATCCTGGACGACGACGATGCCGTGGCGCAGCTGGTTTTTCATGAGCTGTGCCATGCAGTGGTGGAGGGTCCAGAAGCGGCGGCGCTGCCTGACTGGGGCCTGGATAACACCGGCACGGCCGCGGGCGGCGTGACGCGTGAGCACGCGTGCTTGCGCATCGCGGTCCATCTGGCGGCGGCGTGCGGCTTGCGCGACGTCATGGCTCCGACTACGGAGCACCGCGGCTATCACGACGCGCTGCCGGCGCGGGCGCTGTTCGACGACGCTGATCCGGCGGCGGCGATCGCGCGCGAGGCGCTGGAGCGCGCGGGCCGGCGAGCCGGCGAAGGGCAGCCGCGCTGGACGGTGGTCCTGGCCGATGCGCTGCGTGAGACGGCGGTGGCGCTGGGCCGCTTGCACCCGGTGGGTCTGCGCTGGGGATCGCCGGGTGAGACATGCGGGACCTGCGCCTGGCGCTTCATCGGAGGCCGAGGCGCGCCCGTCGAAAGGTGCCGGCAGGCGGGCGGGCAGAGGACGATGGCGGCGCAGCCGGCTTGCGAGCTGTGGGAGGGCCCGATCGAGTGCGGCCCCTGCGGCGCCTGCTGCCGCGAGGCGTATCACGTCGTCGCGGTGTCGCCACGCGATCCCGTGGTCCGTCGCGCGCCGGCGTTGATGGTCCGGCGGGGGCGACGGCTGGAGATCCTGCGCGATAGGGACCGGTGCGCCGCGCTCGCGGGCGCGGGCGGCAACGCGGATCCGTATCGCTGCCGCATCTACGACGATCGTCCCAGGACCTGCCGCGACTTTCAGCGGGGCGGCGACCACTGCCTGGAGGCGCGACGCCGCGTCGGTCTGGGGCCGGTCGTCGCCGCCCGATATTGAACGCATGCCCGAGCTGGTAGACGTCTTCGTCGCGTTGGCCGAGGCGGATGAGCCCATTGAGTGGGTCGCCGCGCGAGCGCTGGGCCGGGGGCGGGACGCCGTGGGCGCCGCGCGCGTGGTGCGGCGGTCGCTGGACGCACGCAAAGGGCATCCGTTGGGGTTTCGTCTGCGGATCGAAGCGGCGGGCCCTGGTGAAGCTCTTGCGGTGGCCCCGACGACGGCGCCTCGGGCGGCGCCGCGGTGGCCGGTCGGCCGGCCGCGGCCGGCGGTGGTTGTGGTCGGATCCGGTCCGGCGGGCGCCTGGGCTGCCCTGCGGCTCGCCGAGGCGGGTATTTCCTCCACCATCCTCGAGCGTGGCAAGCCGGTGCAGCAGCGCCGCGCCGATCTCGCCTCGGTCAACCGGGGTGTCCTGGATCCGTCGTCCAACTATTGCTTCGGCGAGGGCGGGGCCGGCACGTACTCCGACGGTAAGCTGTACACGCGCGCGAAGGATCGCGGCGGCGTCGTCGCGGTGCTGGCGGATCTGGTCCGTTTTGGCGCGCCCGCCGACGTGGAGATCGAAGCGCGGCCTCACGTGGGATCGAACCGCTTGCCCAAGGTCCTCACTTCATTGCGGCAGCACCTGACACGAAGTGGGGTCTCATACGTCTTCGGCGCGGAGGTGACCGGGCTGCGCATCGAGCGCGGCCGAGTGCGCGCGGTGCGCCTCGGTACGGGCGACGAAGCGCCCGCGGACGCCGTCGTCCTGGCCACCGGGCATTCGGCGCGCCCGGTCTATGAATGGGCAGCCGCCGCCGGCATCGCCATGGAGCGAAAGGCGAGCGCGGTCGGCGTGCGCATCGAGCACCCGCAACCGGTCATCGACGAGCTGCAGTACGGCCGCGCCGCCGGTCACCCCAGGCTGCCGCCTGCTTTTTACGAGCTGGCGGCCCGCGGCTGTGGCCGGGGCGTGTACAGCTTCTGCATGTGCCCGGGGGGATGGATTGTTCCCGCCGCGACGGAGCCCGACGGCGTCGTCGTCAACGGAATGAGCCTGTCGCGGCGCAGCTCGCCGTTCGCCAACGCCGGGTTCGTGGTGGCCGTGGAGCCGGCTGACTATGGGCCGGCGGGCGACGGTGTTCTGGCGGGCGTCGCCTTTCAGCGCGGCATCGAGCGTGCCGCGTTCAGCGCCGGTGGTGGCGGTTTCTGCGCCCCGGCCCAGCAACTGGGCGATTTCCTGGCCGGCCGCGCGAGCACGCGCGTGGCCAAGACCAGCTACCGCCCGGGTGTGACCGGCGCGGACCTACGCCTCGTGTTGCCTCCCCTCGTCATCGACTCGCTGCGCGACGGCCTCCGCCAAGTCGGGCGCGGCCTGCCGGGCTTCCTGCGCGCGGATGCGCTCCTGGTGGCGGCAGAGACACGCACCAGCGCGCCCGTGCGTCTGCTCCGCGACGCCGTCAGCCTGCAATCACCGTCGTCCGCGGGGCTATATCCGGCGGGCGAGGGGGCCGGATACGCAGGCGGAATCGTCAGCGCCGCGCTCGACGGCGCCCGCATCGCCCGGCGCATCATCGAAGACCTGTAGTCTCGACCCCAAGAACGAGGTACGGTGAACCATGAAGCGTTCTTATCCTGTCCGACGTGCAGAAGCAGGATTCCGGGCGATGGCGGTGATGGTGACGGCGGCGTTGTCGATCGCCACCGGAATCGGTTGCAAGCCACCGTCGAGCACGCGGCCCAACGGCGACGGCGGCGCGGTGGATGCGAACATGGGGAATGACGGCGGTGGCCGAGGAGGCAGCGGCGGGGGCGCCGGCGGCGGGGCCGGAGGTGGTGCCGGCGGCGGAAGCGGCGGCCGCGGCGGAGGATTCGGCACAGGCGGCGCGGGAGGAAGCGGCGGCATAGCTGGCGGAACGGGTGGCACCGGCGGCGGGCCGCCGGCCGGGTGCGCCGACGGCGACCGCATCTGCGACGGAGACGATGTTCGCCTGTGCATGAACAAGCTTCCCTCCGGCGCCGTGATCGAGACCTGCTCGGGTGACAAGGTCTGCTCGTTCGGTCACTGCGTCACCAGCGGCTGTGCCAGCGCCGCCGCCCGACGCAGCTACCTGGGGTGCGAGTACTGGCCCGTCGACCTGGACAATGCGATGGATCTGACCGGCTGTGGCGGTACCGGACCCCTGCAAGCCAAACCGGTCGCCGGTCTACAGATCTGCTCGGGCACGTTCCTGAACTTGGGGACGCTCTGCGAATACGGCGGCGACTGCTCCGCCGTGGGGCCCATGTCCGTGTGCGAGACGAAGACCGCGTGCGCGCTCGACGCGCAGCATTCGCCCTTCGCAGTGGCGGTCGCCAATCCCGACAAGGCGAATCCGGTGGAGGTCACACTGGAGAACGCCACGGGCGTCAAGCACACGACGACCGTGCCGCCGGGCATGATCGTTCCGATCTTTCCGCAGCAGGTCGGATTCGCGGATCAATCGCTCGATCACTCGGGGATCGAGCCCAAGGGCTATCGCCTGACATCGAACCGTCCCATCGCCGCGTATCAGTTCAACCCCCTCGACAACGTCGGCGTGTTCTCCAACGACGCGTCCCTGCTGCTGCCCTCGCACACCTTCGACCGTCGCTACTACGCCCTCATCCATCCCTCGCTCTTTCAGGGGGCACCGGTCGTGAGGAGCTTCAAGGGCTACGCCACCGTCGTGGCGTCCGCGTCGGGAACCACCACCATCGAGGTGACCGTCACCGCCGAGGTCCAGGCCGGCCGGAACGTCCCGAGGATTCCGGCCGGCGGCAAGGCGACGTTCGCGTTGAAGCAGTTCGATACGTTGAATCTCGAAGCGGCGAAGACGGGCGATTTGTCCGGCACGCAAATCACCGGCGATCGTCCGTTCGGCATGTACGTCGGGCACGAAGCACAGCGGCTCAGCGAGATGCCGGTTTGCTGCGCCGATCACCTGGAGGACTCGCTGTTCCCGGCCTCCACGTGGGGCAAGGGCTACGCCGTTGCCAAATCCACGACCTCGTCGGCGCGGCCGGCCACCGTCACCGATCTGGTGCGCGTGATGGCGCAGGATGCGGGCACGACCGTCACGTTCAATCCGCCGATGGGATCGTGCCCGGCGCTGGACGAGGGCAAGTTCTGCGAGGTGTGGATAAAGGGCGATGTCGAGATCACCGCCGACAAACCGATCTTGGTGGCGCATTACCTGGCGAGCGCGGGCGCCATGGGCAACCAGGGACCCAGCGGCGATCCCGCCATCAGCTTCGCCGTGCCCACCGAACAGTTTCGAACGGAGTACACGGTACTGGTGCCGGACAAGTACGTCGAGAACCACGCCGGCATCATCGTGCCGGCCGGCGGCACGGCCGTCCTGGACGGCAACGACGTCAGCGGGATGACCGCCCCCTTCGGATCCGGCGCGCTGAGCGCGGGCCGCGTGCCCTTGAGCCCCGGGCAACACAACCTGGTTTGCTCCAAAGGTTGCGGAATCGAGGTGTACGGCTGGGACGGCGCGGTCTCGTACATGTACGCCGGAGGGCTGGATCTCAAGTGCATCAACCCCGGCGGTACCGCAGGCGGTAGCTGCGACTGACCCCGGCGGTCACTGGGTACCGCCCCCATGTGACAAGACGTTGCAGGCATTCATCAATTGAAAAAGAGCGTGCGCTTCCATGACGCGGCGCTAAACTGCGTAGGTTTCGGTCATGGAATCGAGATCGTTTCTATCCACCTTTTGGGACCGCGGTGATCCGCTCGCGTTGGAAGCGGAGTTGATGCGTCTCTATGGATCGCAGATCCAGCTCGCTGCGGCGTCGGTGCCGTACTGGCGCGATCGAATCCCACCCGCGATCGTCGAGGGTACGCCGCTGTCGCGTCCCTTCATCGAGCGCCTTCCGATCATCCGGAAGCAGGATCTCAGGCTCCTCGGCCCGTTCGATCTGGTCCCGTCCGGCACCACGTCGTTCCACATGTACCGAGGGACAGGCGGGACGACGGGCACGCCGGTGGACGTTCTTTGGACCCTCGCCGAATGGACCGCGTCCATGGAGGTGATGGCGCGGCACGGAGCGCCCCTCGCCCACATCCGCCCGCTCCGGATCTGGAACGGATATCACCAGGGGCACGTGTCCGGCCCGGTCTTCGACGACACCGCTCGGCTCCTCGGAGGCACTCCATTCCCGCGGCACTTCCGCTCATCGGACGAGCAGGCGCTTCAAGAAATCGAGCACCTCGGGGCCAACGTTCTGGTCCTGACACCGAAGAGCGGTAGTGGGAAGGGCGGCAGTCTAGAAGATCTTTTGGCGATCGATCCCGATTTCCTGAGGCGGCTCAAGATCCAAGCGCTCATGGTCTCAAGCACGCCGCTCGATCCCAATCTGCTGGATGAGGTGCGGGAGCAGGGCGTCGAGCATGTCGTCAACTACTACGGCAGCACCGAGGCGCTCCCGTCCGCCGTCTCGTGCGCGGCGCGCCCGACCTGGTTCCACCTATGTCAAGGGCACCTCTTCGTGGAGGTCGTCGCCGAGGACGGCCGGCACGTCCGCTCGGGAGAACGTGGCGCGGTGGTCGTGAGTCGGATTGCGGGACGAGTCATGGAGACCATCGAGCCCGGCCGAGGGATGCAGCTCTTCCGGTTCGAGGTCGGCGATTTCGCCACGTTTCTCGACGAGTCGTGTCCGTGCGGCCGAACCACACCGCGCATCGGAGACATCGTTCGTATGAAGAACGTGGAAGACAAGCTCTCAGGAGGGTGCGAGCTGTGGGAATGACCGCTCTCGAATGCTTCGTCGCCGGCCAGCGGATCCAGCCTGGCGCGACCAGTGAGACAGTCTCGTCCTTCGACGCGACCATGCGGCTTCCGGTGGCGGAGGTCACGCCGAGAGAGCTGCGGGCGGCGCTGCGGTTCGCCGACGAGAGCCAGAAGTGGTTGGGGACCACCCGCGTCCAAGAGCGCATCGAGGTGGCGCGCTTCCTCATCCGAGAGTATTCGCGGCGCAGAGCCGACGTCGCCTGGGCCCTCGCACACTTTCGAGGGAACGTCGCGCGCGACGCGAATTGGATGTGCGACATCAACTCCGCTTGGGCGGACGGGTTCGAACAGCTCATCGGGACGTGGAGCGGGGCGGCGGGAGGGAAGCTCTCGCTCGCGGTGACCAGCGGATCGACGATGCAAGGGCATCTCATGTGGCGCACGAGGGGCAAGGCGGCCCTGTTCTCTTCCTCGACCATGGACGGGCCACCGGCTGTGGTCGCTCTGTGTCACGGCATCCTGTCCGGGACGCACATGCTGATGAGGCCGAGCTTCCGGGACGCCGCGACGCATATCGCGTTCGAGATCCTGTACGCGCACGGCCTCGAGCGCTACGGCCAGCTCGTGCGATGGCGTTCAGAAACGCCCGAGGGCGCCGCGCTGAACAAGCAGATGCTGTCCGGTGTGTCCCAGAGCATCGTGTTCTCCTCCGACAGCACCTGCCGCCGCCTGATCGACGACGCTGCCGATCCCGGCACGTCCGCGCGGGATCGGATCGCCGCTCGGACGAGGCGCTATGGCACCGGCCTGCCCCTCGCGATCGTCACGCCGAGGACGGACCTCGCGCTCGCGGCCGCCGAGCTCGTCGAGGGCGCACGGCTCGGCAACGGCCGGTTCTGTCTCTCGACGTGCCCCGTGATGGTGCTTCGCGACGCTTACGACCCGCTGAAGAACGAGCTCGTCGATCGCGCTCGGACATTGTCCCCGGGCTCCCTCCTCGACGAGACGACGGATCTCGGCCGGTGCGATCCGGTCGATAAGGCCAAGCTCGTCGCCGGCCTCACACGGTTCGGCGGACGCGTGGAGTTTGGCGGAATCCACGACGAGTACATGGACGTCGTCGTCATGGGGGACACGCCGAGCCGTTCCCCCTGTCTCTACGAGGAGCTCCCGGCGACCGTGCTGTGTCTCCTCCCAGTTTCGAGCCTCGAAGAGGCGGTCGCGCTCGGGCAAGCCAGCCTCGCCCGGAACGAGCGGGAAGCGTGGACCGCCGTGACGTGCTACGGGGACGAAGGAGACTTCGAGACGGTGCGTGGCGGCATCGACTCGTTTCGCTTCCTCGACCATGGGATCACGTCCCACGTCGAGTTGATGCTCCCCCACCAGGGATCGTACTTTGGGCTCGATCTCATGCGCCGCACGACCATCGAACGGCACGTCGCGAACCGCTCGGAGCAGCGATGAACAGCTCCTCCTCGTCCACCGAGGCGCTCGTCGAGCACTTCGATCACATCTTCGCCCAGAGCAAGGACATCTTGAATCTCTTCTCGCTCCGGGAGCGGCGGATCATCCGCACCAACGCCGCGGCCGCCCAGTCCCTGGGCTACGGCGTGGAGGAGCTTCATTCGACCCCCGTCGAACGGCTGTATCCGCCGGACGAAATTCCCAAGCTCGAGCGGGCGATCGACCAGCTCGAGACCCAAGGTTTCTCGTCGGACAAGCTGAAGATTTATTCGAAGAGCGGCGAGCTGCGCGACATCTGGACGCGTTCGTACGTCATTCAGCAGGAGCCCGAGCCCATCTGCCTTGTCCACACCTTCGACATCACCGAGGAGAACCGGCAGGCGGAGCGGGCCATCCATGCCGCGAAGCTGGCCACTCTGGGCGAAACCAGCGCGATGATCGCGCACGAGCTGGCGAATGCGCTCCAGAGTATCCGATTCAATCTGCGGCTCCTGAGCACGGAGCTGGGCTCTGATCTAACCGGCGCCGTGGCCGCGCGCCTCGATCGGTTGGTCCGCGGAGTTGCGCGCATGGAAGCTATTGTCCGCGGGATCCAGAAGTATGCGTACCGGACCGCTGCGGGGGGCTCATTCGTGTCGCTGGCGGCGATCGTCGACGAGGCGCTGGACATCATGAAGGGCTATACGCAGTCGAAGCAGATCACGGTTTCGGCGCACATGGCTCCCGATCTTCCGTTCATCTGGGCTGATCAAGGGCACGTTCAGCACATCGTTCTCATCTTGGCCAAGAACGCCGTGCAGGCCATGCTGAACAGCAAGGCGCGGCGTCTGTCGATATCGGCCGGCGTCGAGCGCGACGTCGTCACTCTCTCGGTCGCCGACACGGGAATCGGAATCCCGCCGGAGCTACAAAGGAGCATCTTCGAAGCCTTCGCCACGACGAAGCCCGCCGGCATCGGCCTGGGGATGGGTCTGTCCCTGGCCAAGAAGCTCGCGGAGATGAACGGCATCGAGCTCAACTTCTCGTCCGGCCCGGAAAGTGGCACCGAGTTCACGATGACGTTTCGGCCGCCTCACGGTCCCAGCCTTGCGCTGCACGCTCCGGACCGCGCTCCATCCTCGACCAGAGAGAAGACCGTCCTCATCGTAGAGGACAACGCCGACGTGCTGAAGGCGGTTTCTCAATCGCTGGAGGAACGAGGGCTCCGCACCGTGCAGGCCACCTCCGCCTACGAGGGGCTCCAGATTCTGCGGGCCCACACGGTGGACGGCGTCCTCTGCGACGTGGATCTATATCCGGTGTCCGGTCGAGAATTCGCCGGTGACGCGCGGCGCATCTACCGGGGCCCGATTTATCTGATCTCCGGGGACCCGAATGAAGAACGACAGGCGAACGGACCAGGCGATGGATTCTCTCGGACGGCGGGGCCGGCGGCGGGTGACGTGGACGTGACCGGCGTCCTGCGAAAACCGTTCGAGGGCGAAGCGCTGGCGCTCGCAGCCCAAGCGATGCTTGGTTTCAGGCGCGGCGGCGACTGACGTCGCCCGCGGCGCCCGTCCCGTCAGAACTCGGCGGTCATCGAGAAGCCCATCTCGTGCGTGGTGCGGCGGTAGGAACCGTTGGCCGACGGACGCGCGAGGCCCTGGTTGCGCGCCTGACACGCGGGGCTGCGCAGATCGTCGCCGGTCGCCTCGCACGCCGCGGCGAGTGACGGATCGAAGCGGGATTCGGTGACGTTTACTCGCGGCATCAACGTAACTCCGTATCCCGCCGTGAGCACCAGCCAAGTGGCGGCCCGCAGCTCCGCCAGTCCGATAGGCTGAAGCTTGAATCCATCGATGGCCGCCGGGTTCACCGAGCGCCGGGGCACCGCGGAGGTTTCGGCGCGCAGAGCCAGGCCCAAGCGCAGCCGACGCGTCGGCGTGTACGACGCTCGGATGCGAGCGTCCACCACGTCCTTGAAGCCCCGGTACAAGACAATGTGATCCGGCAAGCCAGAGAAACGCAGCGTCACGCCGGACAACCGGATGTCCATGCGATCGTGGCGCGAAAAGGTGAGCCATCGTGCCATGGCTTCGAGCTTGAGGTTCAGCGTGGGCCGCCAGCCGACGCCGACCACCGTGACGTCGGGCAGCCGATAGACGATTTCCGCGTAGGTGCAGTCCTCGGGCTGGTAGGCAGGACAGGGCAGGGCGCCGCCGCCGCCGATGGCTGGCCGTTCGACGGTGGTTTTCCCAGCCCTGATACGGACGCCGTCAACGTCGGTGATGGGCCGGCTCGAATAGGAGGCGCCGATCTCGACCGACTGCCAACGATAGTAGAGACCGCCGGCCAGCGTGAATGAGAACGATGAATCGAACAGGCCCTGGCCTGAGCTCAGGTCATAGCGGGCCGCGTTCTTCGGAAGGCCGAAGCCTCCGCCAGCCGCGGCGACGTCCTCATCGAAGCGCAGCCGCCCCGTGGAAAACAGGAAGCCCGGGGCGAAGCCGATGCGGAAGTCGCCCGCGATGCGAATGGCGAGCGCCGGCAGTACCGTGGTGTGCCGAAGGTCGGCGTCCAGCCGATGGTAGCGAGTCGGGCCGTCCAAGTCGGGCGAGGGGCCGGCGCGAAAGCTCTCGCGATCGTGAAACGGAGTGAAGACCGCTGCCGCGAGGGTGAAGCGATCTCCCCCCAGTACAGCGCCGAAGAAGCCGCCCGGACCCAGCGCCGTCTTGACCGGGTCTATGAATGTCTGTACCGGGACGCCGACAGTCACGGCGCTCGCCGGGCCGGTGGCGCCGTCGATGGCAGCGCGGCTCACCCGCAGGGTTCCGGAGACCGTGATGCGTGCGCCTCCCACCAAGCCGAGCGCGGCCGGGTTCCAGTAGATGGACGTGATATCGCCGCTTGTGGGACCGCTGAACACCATTCCCCCCACGTGCGGCTCGTCCAGAGGCGCCGCGAAGCTTCGGGCGGGCGCCGCGGCCAGCGCGAGCCCGCCGGCGACCGCGGCCGCGACGGCCATCGCGACGTCACGAAAATCCATCGAGAGAACGCGACCTTATATGAAGCGTCCAGACCGGACAACGCCTTGACGCCATGATCTGCGCATGGCTAACATCGCCCGGTTGATGCCCTCGGGCTCGCGGCGCTCCCGACTGGTGCAGCGGGTGGCGCTGGTCGCCGCCATCGCTGTCGTCGCCGCCGCGTTCGGATGCCAGAAGGTGACGCCTGACAGCATCGAGACCTGGAAGACCACCCAGCGCGGGCCGGAGAAGCTGCTCGATGCGCTGAAAGACAAGGGCGTCCCAGCCAACCTTCGCGGCCTTGCGTCCGCGGCGCTGGTGGATCTCGGGCGCGCGGACGAGGTAGACCGCGTCATCGAAGGCCTGTCGGCCGGCGAGCGCTGGGACATTCTGAAGACCCTGGTCCCCATTCATGTCGCGAGCCTGAAAGACCCGTCGGCGGTGCAGAAAGCGCGCGAAGCCAAGGACGCTCTTTTTTCGGTGCGTCACCACGCGCCGCCCGACGAACAGCGGCAGATCGATGCCGCGCTACTGCCCGCCATCGAAGCCGATCTGCGGGCCGGCCGCTTCGCGGGCGCGCGCCACTCGCCTGAGAAGATGCTGGCGGCGATGGGCCCGCAGGCGGGCCCTATGCTGGCGAAGCTGCTGGGGGAGCCGATCTCGTCCCCCTATGGTGTGGCAGAGCTGCTGGCGAAGGTGGGCGACGCGGCGGCACGCGAACGCGGGGCCATCAATCTCACCCGGCGGGCCGCGCGGGAAGGCGAGATACCGCAGGCCACGTGGAAAGCCATCGGGCTCCTGGGCGGCAAGGCCGGGACCGAGTGGATCATGATGAAGGCCGAGAAGAGCCCGCCCAAAGACGCGATCCGCGCGACCCAAGCCCTGCAGCAGAGCCGCGAGCCGAGCGTGCTGGCGTTTGCGCTGCGCATGGCGGGCGCTCCCGCCACACATCCGGAGGTACGCCAGGAAATGTTCGGGGTGGTCGAAAAGGTCGGCGGTCTCGCAGCGCGCGACGGCCTGGTCCGCATCATCGCCGCGGACAAGGACGAACGGGTGCGCTATCTCGCGTACGAAACCGCGCTGGCGTCGGCCAAGACCGAGGCCATCATCCCGTCGCTGGAGGCGTTCCCGGCCGGCGCCACATACAAGAAGGAAGACGTCATCGACTTTCTCGTCAAGGACATCGAGAAGATCGGAAAGTCGTCGGTGCCCAAGCTCGTGGAGGCGCTGACGTCGGGGGCGGCGCTGGCGCGGATGACGGCGGTGTTGGCGCTCGAGAAGCTGGGCGGTCGGGCGGAGGCGGCCGCGGTGAGCAAGCTGGCGGGCGACAAAGGTTCGGTGAAAGGCTTCCCCGGTGGTGTTACCGTCGGCAAGGAGGCGTCTCGCGTGGCCGCGCTCCTGGAAACCAAGACCTGACCTGAAGCATCAGCACCTCCACAAGCACATCCACATCCTCAATGGCGGCAGACCCCAACAAGAAGACACTCCGGCATTTCTACTGCCGGGACATGTTGTGGCAGGTCTTCGAGACGATCTCCGAAGACAAGGATCGGGGCGTGGACGAGCTGGTCAACGAGGCCATGCGCGAGTTCGCCGTGGGGCAGGGCTACGAGGTGCCCGAGGGGCCATCGCCGCGAACCGGCCTCGACGATGCGCCGCCAGCGCCGGCCCGGGCGCGCTCCGGTCCCCATGCCGCTCCACGCCGCGGCGAAGGCGGAGCGGGGCGGGGCGCCACCAGCGCGCCGCTGCCTCCGCCGATCCGAGGGGCGGCGTCGGCGGGTGTGCCGGCGTTGCCGATCCCACGCGCGCCGTCGATGCCGCCGCCGCACACCGCGCGCCCGGGGGCGCCTCCCGCCCCGGCCGACGGGAGCGGCGCAGCGGGGCCGACGCTCTACCTGACATTCCAGAACCAGAAGTTTCGCATCGATAAAGATCAGTTCATCATCGGTCGTGGATCGAAGTCATCCGACCTCCCGATCAAGGACGGCAACATCTCGCGCAAGCACGCCGCCGTCATCCGGCGCAACGGGACGTACTTCATCAAGGACCTTGGATCCACCAACGGCATCGACTTCCGCGGCATGCGCATCGACAACAAGCGGATCGACGAAGGCGACACTTTCCATCTTTGCGATTACGAGCTCAGCTTCAGTTACCGCAGGGCCTGACGCCCTCGACGCCCCGATCTCGACCCTGACGGGCGCCGGACCCGTGACGTCGGCACGGCTGGCGGCGCGCGGCCTGGCGAAGGTGGGCGATCTGTTGTTCTTCCTGCCCCGCGCTTACGACGACCTGCGACGGGCTACGCCCATCGAACGGCTGGGGGCGCTGCCCGACGGGGCGACCGTCCTGGTGCGCGGAACCATCGCCCGCGTCAGCGTGTTCCCGCGCCGGCTGTTGGACGTCTATGTCCAGGAAGGAGACTTCGGCCCGCGCGTGCGGGCGCGCTGGTTCCGCGTGCCGGGCGGGATGTCGAGCCAGTTCGTCAAGGGGGCGGAGGTCGCTCTGGCTGGGCCGCTGCGCCGAACCGCGGCCGGGCAGGTCGAGCTCACGCACCCGACGAATCTGACGGCGCGCCTTGTCGCGGCGGGGGCGACGACGGCGGCCGGGACCGCGGCCGGGCTGGGGATTCGGCCGCGCTATCCGATGGTGCCGGGGGTCGCCGGGCGCGTGATGGAGAAGATCGTGGCGGCGGCTGTGGCACGATTTTCGTCGTCGGTTCCCGAGATCCTGCCGGCCGAAATGCGCGAGCGGCACGCTTTGCCGCCGGCGCCGCTGGCGCTGCGCACGCTCCATCTGCCGTCGGACGACATACCGGCGGCGGACCTGGACGCGCTGCTGGAGGGAACGTCGGCGGCGCACCGAAGGATTGCGCTCGAAGACCTGTTGATCGTGCAGCTCGGCCTGGGGGGCAAGCGGCGCGCAGCCCGGGCCGAGCCAGGTCGCGCGTGCGCCGCGGACCCGGAGGCGACGTCCGCGCGCGTGCGAGCCGCGCTGCCGTTTACGCTGACCGCCGCCCAAGAACGTGCCATCGCGGAGATCGCGCGGGATATGCGCGCGCCGCGGCCCATGCAGCGGCTGCTGCAGGGGGACGTGGGCAGCGGCAAGACGGCGGTGGCGTTTGCGGCGGCGGCACAGGCGGCTGCTTCCGGCGGCCAGACGCTCTTCATGGCGCCCACGGAGGTTCTGGCGGAGCAGCAGGCGCGCACCCTGCGCGCCTATTCGGCGCGGCTGGGAATGCGCGTCGCGCTGTTGACCGCTTCAACGCGCCGGCCGGTGCGTGAATCGCTGCTGGCGCTGGCGCGCGCGGGCGCCATATCAATCCTGGTGGGAACGCAAGCGCTCCTGGACGAGGGTGTGACGCTCGGCGATTTCGCGCTGGCGGTGATTGACGAGCAGCATCGGTTCGGGGTGGCTCAGCGCGCGCGGCTGCGGCAGAAAGGGTGGGGCGGCGGTGGCCCGACCGGCGCTGCCCTTCCCCACCTTCTCGTGATGACCGCGACCCCCATCCCACGGACCCTGGCGCTCACCCTGTACGGTGACCTGGACGTCACCACGCTGGGCGAGCTGCCGCCCGGGCGTCGCCCGACGGAAACCCGCATCTTCGTCGGCGACGCCGAGCGGGAGCGCGCGTACGACGCGGTCCGCGCGGCCATCGCCGCGGGCCACCAATCCTTCGTCGTGTGTCCGGTGCTCTCCGAATCGGAGCGCGCGGGGGCGGTGACCGCCGTCGCGCGCCACGCCGAGCTGCGACGATCGCTTGTGGTGAACGGCCGGCCGGCGCGCGTGGGGTTGGTTCACGGCCAGCTCGACGCTTCCGAGAAGGAAGCTGTCCTGCGCTGTTTCCGCGACGCCGAGTTGGACGTCCTGGTCGCGACCACGGTGATCGAAGTGGGCATCGACGTGCCCAACGCGTCGGTGATGATCGTGGAGGAGGCGGACCGTTTCGGCATGGCCCAGCTTCATCAGCTGCGCGGCCGGGTGGGCCGCGGACCGATTCCCGGCGCCTGCCTGCTGTGCACGCGGACCGGCGCGGGGGAAGCGTTGGAGCGCCTGCGCGTGGTGGCGGACACATCCGACGGCTTCCGCATCGCGGAGGCCGACCTGCGGATGCGCGGCCACGGCGATCTGTTCGGCGCCCGCCAATCGGGCATGCCCCGCCTGCGGTTCGCCGATCTCGCCAGCTACGCTGGTTTGCTGGAGATCGCGCGCGCTGAGGCGATTCGGATCATGGAGAGCGATCCGCGGCTCGAGCGGCCGGAGCACGCGGGGTTGAAGCGAGCGGTCGAGGTGCGGTGGTCGTCAGCCGCCGCGCCCGTGTACGGCGAGGAGGGCGGATGACCCAGGGGGCCTTCGCGTGGCCGCTGGCCGGTGTGCTCGCTGGGATGGCGGTGGGGTTGGGCGACGCGGCACCCGTGCTCGCCGCCGGTGGCATCGAATCGATGGGGTGGGTGCGATCGCTGTGGTTCCTGCTTCTTTCGATGGGCCTTCCGGGTGTGATGGGGCTGGGTGTGGGCCTGGCCGCGGGAGCTGCCGCGTCCCGTATTCCGCCGGCGCGGTGGCCGGCAGCGGCCGCGCTGGCGGCCGCTCCGTTGTGCTTGTATGACGCGCTCGCGCTGTTCGCGGGTCGCCGAGCCGCCACCATCCCGGGTCGACGGGTGCTGTCGCTGCTGGTGTTCGCGGTCGCGGTGGCGGCCGTCTACGTCGCCGCGAACCGGCTGTGGCGCCTGGCGGCAGCGGCGCGGGCGGGGGGCGTCCCGCCACGGCGGCGTCTGGGGATCGCGTTGGCGGTGCTGGCGGCGGCGGCGTTGGCGGTGCTGGCGGCGAACCGCGTGGTGCTGCCGCGCCTTTATCCCTGGTTCCACGCCACGCTCGGCGTGGTCGCCTTCGTCCTGATTGCTTCGGCTGTTGGGCTGTGGCTCGCGGGCGCGCTGGTGAGCCGTGCCTCGCGGCGTCGACGGGCGCTTCTTGTGGGGTTCTCGGTCACGGTGGTGGCTTCGGTTGCGACCGCAGTCCCTCAACTGCGGCGCAGCCAGATGCTGGCCTTCGCGGTCCACGAAAAGACCGCCGTCACGCACCTGCTGGTCGGCCTGCTTCCGTCGCCAAGGCGACTCCGCGCATCGGCCGAAAACGCCGACCTGGGCCGCGCTGTCTCCGACGTCGGGCCGGGACCGGGGGCTGGGCTATCGGGGGCGGGGCGACCGCCCCTGGCCGAGGGGCCGCGCCGCCCCGACGCGGACGTCGTCCTGATCACCGTCGACGCGTTGCGGGCCGACCACGTGGGCGCCTACGGTTACCAGCGTCCGGTGACGCCGCACATCGACGCGCTGGCGCGCCGAGGCGTGCGCTTTCAGGCGGCCTACGCCCAGGCGCCCCACACGTCGTTCTCGGTGGCCTCGATACTCACCGGCAAGTACTTCCCGACCCTCGCCCGCCTCGCCCCGGGCGAGACGCACGATTCGGTGGCCGCCATCCTCCGGCGCTACGGTTGGAAGACGGCGGCGTTCTATCCGCCGGCGGTCTTCTATGTCGACGCCCAGAAGATGAAGGCGTTCGAGGCGACGCACTTTCAGTTCGAATACGTCAAGTTCGAATACCTGGACGCTTTCCGGCGCCTGGATCAGATCGCCGAGTACTTCGACGCCGTCCGTCCGTCGAGGGCCTTCCTCTGGGTTCACTTTTTCGAACCGCACGAGCCCTACGACGCGCGCGCCGCCCATCCGTTCGGCACCTCGGACGTCGATCGATACGACAGCGAGATCGCCTACGTCGACGCGGCCATTGGGCGGTTGGTCGAATACCTCGACCGCACGCGCCCGCGCGCGGTCATCATCCTGACCGCCGATCACGGCGAGGAATTCGACGAGCACGGTGGTCGCTACCACGGATCGTCGCTGCACGAGGAGCAGATCCGCGTCCCGCTCATCATCGCCGGGGCCGGGCTGCCCGCGGGCGTGGTCGGCGGTCAGGTGGAGCTGATCGACATCGCCCCTACCATCCTCAACTTGTTGGACATCCCCGCGCCGGCGCGCGTGCGCGGCACCGACCTCGGGCCCTGGCTGGGATCACCGCCGGCCCCGGCGGAGCGCCTTCCCCCCGCCTTCGCCGAGGTGGAGGACAAGCGCATGGTGGCTTTTAGGCGAGACAAGTTGATCTGCGACCTCAACTGGGGATTCTGCGCGCTCTACGACTTGGCCGCCGATCCCCGCGAGCGCAACAACGTGGCCGAAAGCCAACCCGCGCGGGCGGCGTCGCTGCGGCGGATGCTCGACGATTGGCTGGATGGACACGCCCGCTTCGAACCGCTGCTGGCGCAGGGGCTGGAGAAGACGGCGGCGGGCGTGGTTCCGCGCGCCATCGAACGCGGCCGCCTGGGCGATCTGAGCGCGGCGGCCGCACTCGCGGCCCTGGCGCGCGAAGGCGAAACGCAGCCGCTTCGCCTGGAGGCGGCGCGCCTGGTGCTCACCCTGCCGCCTCGCCGGGAGACCGCCGCCGCGCTCGCCACCGCCGCCGCCGGTCCGGATCGCGAGGCCGCAGCGTGGGCCGCCGTCGGCGCGCTTCGCGCAGGGGCTCCGGGCCTGGCGGATCGCGTTCGCGGCCTGCTCGGCGCCGCGCCGGATCTCGCGTTGCAGGCAGCGCTGGCGCTCGCGGTCATCGGGGACGGGGCGGGGCTGCCGGTGCTCACTTCGGCGCTGCAGCGCTGCGATGACGTTCTGCTGTGCCGCACGGTCATCTTGGCGCTCGGGCGGCTGCGCGACCGCCGGGCTGTGCCCCCTTTGATCCAGCATCTCGGGGAAGTGCAGAACCGGCGTGAGATGGTGGCGGCACTGGGCGACATCGGCGATTCGTCCGCGGCGCCCGCCCTGGCGGCCCGCCTGGAAGGCGACGAGTACGTTCCCGTTCGCGAAGAGGCGGCGCGCGCTCTCGGCAAGCTGGGCGGCGAAAGCGCGCGGGCCGCTCTGGAGAAGGCCATCCTCCGCGAGACCGAGCCGACCGTCACCGCGGCCGCACGGGCGGCGTCAGACCGTCTTCATTCGCCGCCGCCGCCGCCGCCACCACCACCGTCGGCCCGCGTTGCTCCCCGCACCCATTCGAGATAAGAGGCGTTCCCGTCGTCGAGGTCGAAGGCGAGCACCTCCGGGACGTCGTACGGATGCAGCTCAATCACGCGCGTGCGCAGACGGTCGAACAGATCGCGGCGGGTCTTCGCCACGCATAGGGCTTCGGAGTCGTCGCACAGCTTGCCGTCCCAGACATAGATCGAGCGAACGCCCGGCACGATGTTCACGCAGGCCGCCAGCCCTTCGGTGACCAGAGCGCGCGCGATCCCGGTGGCGCTCTCCAGCCCGGGCGCGGTGACCATGACGACAATGGCCCCCGTCCCGGCGGTCCGTCCGGCGCGCGCTGCGGCCTCCGCGTCGCCGGTCTGGCTGCCACGGCTGCCCATCTTCAGTCCTTGCAACAGAGGACCCCACCGCGCGCGGATCCAGGCTTACGCACCACAGAGGCCTCGACGCTCGACTCGCGCTCGCCGCCGCACTCCCAGGGAGCCGCGCGCCCGCAGACTTCGTGGCTAAGGCGCCGGTTGAGAGGAGCGCAGGTCACGTCTTCGGCGACTCCCAGTGTGCCGCAGCCGTGGATGTTGTTCTCGCCGATGGCCACCATGCACGCGGTTCCTACCGCCGTCTGCCGGGTGGCGTAAAACGCTTCCGGGCTTCCCGGCGGAACTGCGCCTTCGCAAGTCGCCGAGCGCGTCGCCACGTCGATGATCGAATCGCAGACGTGCCATCCGACGGCGCATAGATCCGCGACGCTGCACGCAAGGCCGTCCGGATTGGCCGAGGAGTCGCCCCCCTTTCGCCCGCAAACGGGGGTGCGCGACGCCGGCGTCACCACGCCCGGCAGCGACCATCCGCCCGCGCAGGCCGCGATCCGGGGAAAAAGCGCGACGTCCAGGAACCCTTCGCGTGTCCCGTCCGAGCAGCCTGCCGCCGACATCGGATCGGTATCGGGCGCGGCCGCGTCGGGGCGGCCGTCGAGAACCGCGTCGGCGCTGTTGCCGCCGCCGCCGTCGCGGACATTCGGCGGGCTGCCGTCGGCTGTGCCGCTCGCGTCGGGCGTGCCGGTGGTCCCCGCGCTCGCGCCGCCGTCCCCTGGCCCGCCGTCCCCTCTGGATCCACCGACTCCCCCGGACCCAGCGGCGCCACCCCCAGCGCCACCGGCGCCCGGATCCAGACCGCTGCCGTCGGTGGAGCAGGACGGTAGGGCCAGAATCGCCAGGCACACTCCCGCGCTGGCGATGGCCGTCCGACCCGGCATCCGACCCGTCGTTCGACGCGTCATGGGCCAAGGTTGCCACGGTGATCGCGGGGTGAGCAATCCCCCGCGGCTTCGGCCTCCAAGGTTGACGCGCGGGCCGTCCGCCGGGGATAAAGACGCAATCTTCGAGTCATTCATGCTCATCGTCCAGAAATACGGCGGCACGTCCGTGGGCAGCGTCGAACGGATTCGTGCCGTAGCCCGTCGCTGCCTGGCCACGCGGCGGAACGGCCACGACATCGTGGTGATCGTGTCCGCCATGTCAGGCGAGACCAACCGCCTGATCGAGCTCGCGCGCCAGGTCAGCCCGGAGCCCAACGAGCGCGAGCTCGACGTCATCGCCGCCACCGGCGAGCAGGTCTCGGTGGGGCTGATGGCCATGGCCATCCACGCCGAAGGCGGCCATGCCCTTTCGTTCCTCGGGCACCAGGTCCGCATACTCACCGACAGTGCCCACGCCCGCGCGCGCATCCGCGCCATCGACGCCAACGCGATCACCGGGGCGCTCGGCGCCGGCAAGATCGCCGTGGTGGCCGGATTTCAGGGAGTCGACGCGGACGGCAACATCACCACCTTGGGCCGCGGCGGCTCGGACACCTCAGCCGTAGCGGTGGCGGCCGCGCTCAAGGCCGACGTCTGCGAGATCTACACCGACGTGGACGGCGTCTACACCGCGGACCCCAACGTGGTCCCGACCGCGCGCAAGATCGCGCGCATCAGCTACGAAGAGATGCTGGAGCTTGCTTCCCTGGGGGCCAAGGTCCTGCAGATCCGCTCGGTCGAGTTCGGCATGAAGTTCAATGTGCCGATTCATGTTCGATCGAGCTTCAACGACAACGAAGGGACATGGGTCGTGCCTGAAGAAACCGCCATGGAATCCGTGCTGGTGGCCGGCGTGACCGCCAGTCGCGACGAAGCGAAGATCACGTTGTCAGGCATCCCCGATCGGGCCGGGGTGCAGGCCCAGATCTTCAAGCCGCTCGCGGAGAACGGCGTCAACGTCGACATGATCGTCCAAGCTGCCAGCCGCGATGGACACACCGACCTCACGTTCACATTGGCGCGCGCCGATCTCAGACGCGCGCGCGACTTCATCGCCCGGCACTGCCAGCACCTGTGCCCGCCCGAGCGCGTGTCCTCAGAGGAAGATCTCTCCAAGGTGTCGGTGGTCGGGGTCGGCATGCGCTCGCACGCCGGCGTCGCCCTGAAGACGTTCCAGATCCTCGCGCAGGAAAACATCAGCGTGCACCTCATATCCACGTCGGAGATCAAGATCTCCTGCATCATCGAGGCGAAGTACGCTGAGCTCGCGGTCCGCGCGCTGCACGACGGATTTGCGCTGGGAACAACCGGCGCCGCAGATTCCCGATAGCGGGGCGTGACGGCGAACGCAGCCCCGGGGCGGCACACCCTGAATCGACCGACGCGCGCCGCGCTGGCTGCCCTCGGCGTGGCGCTGGCGGGAGCCGCGGCGGATCGGGCGCTGCGGCTTTCGGGCGCTGCGGCCGTCGCCGCTGCCGGCCGCGAACCTGCCGCGCCGCAGTCGTCCGCGCCGCCGCTCCCGCCCGGGCCGTCCCATTCCGAACCGGCGTTGCGCACGGTCAACCTGAATACGGCCTCCGCCGAACAGCTCATCGAGCTTCCGGGGATCGGCCCTGCGCTGGCGCGCCGGATCCTCGACCACAGGAATCGCCGCGGGGGCTTCACGTCCACCGACGCTCTGGTGGACGTACCGGGCATCGGTCCGCACCTCGTCGAGCGTCTCCGTCCCCTGGTGTCCGTCCGTCAGCCGGGCGCGCCTTGACGTCGTCGCCGCCCTCACGCTAGATACCGCGCCATCATGGCGAGCTACGACACGTCCGACATTCGAAAAGGCCTCAAGATCATGATGGACGGGGCGCCGTACACCGTGATCGAGTTCCAGTTCGTCAAGCCGGGCAAGGGCGCGGCCTTCACCCGCACCAAGATGCGGAATTTGCTCACCGGGGCGGTGCTTGATCGAAACTTTCGCTCCGGCGAAAAGTTCGAGCCCGCCAACGTCGAGACCAAAACGATGCAGTACCTCTATAAAGAGGCCGACTCGTATGTGTTCATGGATACGACCACGTACGACCAAGTGAACATTCCCTCCAGCACCATCGGGGACTCGTCGGATTTCATGCCGGAGAACATCAACGTCGAAGTCCTGTTTTTCAACGAGCGCGCCGTGGACGTGAATCTGCCCAATTTCATCGAGCAGGCCATCACGGAGACCGAACCCGGCTTTCGTGGCGACACCGCGACGGGATCCACAAAGCCCGCGAAGATCTCCACCGGCGCGACGGTGAACGTGCCGCTGTTCATCAGCGTGGGGGACATCGTCAAGATCGATACGCGCACCGGCCAGTACCTCGAACGCGTGGGTCGCGGCGGCTGACCAGCGGCGGCGGCGACGACCCCCGGCCCGAATCGGAGACCGCGCGTCTACGTTCCCGCGGCGCGGCGCTCGCCTCTCGCGCGGCCGTTCTGCGCGCCGTGCGACGCTGGTTCGACGGCGAAGGCTTCCTGGAGGTCGAAACGCCGGCGCGCGTGCCGTCCCCCGGCCAGGAGATCCACCTCGACGCCGTGCCGGCCGACGCGGGCCGCTTCCTGATCACGTCGCCCGAGTACCACATGAAGCGGCTGGTGGCCGCCGGCTTCGGCCGCATCGTCCAGATCTGCCGCTCGTGGCGCGCCGGCGAGCGCGGACCTCATCACGAGCCCGAGTTCACCATGGTCGAGTGGTACCGCGCCGGAGCGCCCCTGGAGGACATAGCCCGAGACTGTGAGCGTTTGATCCGGCACGCCGCGCAGGCCCTCGTCGATCCGGCTGCCATCGATCCCGCGCGCCTCGACCTCGCCGCGCCCTTCGAGCGCACCACCGTCGCGGCGGTGGTGCGCGAGCACGCCGGCATCGACGTGCGCGGCGATGAAACCGCCGATGATTTACGCGCGCGCGCGGCCGCGGTCGGCGTCGACGTGCGCGGTGCCCGGGACTGGGACGACGTGTTCTTTCAGGTGTGGCTCGACCGCGTGGACCCCCATCTCGGTCGCGGGCGGCCGACGTTCGTTTTCGACTGGCCGGCACCCCTCGGAGCGCTCGCGCGCCGCAAGCCCGGCAACCCCGCCGTCGTCGAGCGCTTCGAGCTGTACGCGGGCGGCTTGGAGCTGGCCAACGCGTTCGGCGAGCTGACCGACGCCGTAGAACAGAGGGCGCGCTTCGAGGCCGAGTCCGCCGTCCGCGCGGCCCGCGGCAAGGCCGTGTATCCGCTGGACGAAAAGCTTCTGCGCGCGCTGGCCACGATGCCCCCCACTTCGGGGATCGCCCTCGGCTTCGACCGGCTGGTCATGTTCCTTCTCGGCGCGTCCGCAGTCCGCGACGTAATGGCCTTCGCCGACGACGAAGTCTGACGTTCCTCCGGCTCGGCGCTACACGCGCTCGCGGTACCAGACGGCCTGCACGCCGCGTAGGCTGTCTTCCCACTTGCCGATGTCGTCGAGGTGGCGCCCCGCCGGCAGCAGCGATCGGTAGCGGCGGATGGTCATCAGCGCGGCGTCGGGCTCATCCCTGCGCGCGGTCGCCCAGGTGCGCAGGACATGGAACAGCTCGTCGTCCAGCGCCTCCGGGTCCAGGCTGCTGGCACTGGTATCCATGACGAGCGCCGCCTCGAAGTCGGCGACCGCTCTGTCATAGCGGCCCAGCGCAGCCTGAGCCTGTCCGCGATTGAAGAGAATCTCGGGATCATCGGCCACAGCCGCCAGCTCCTCGTTGGCGGCGGCGATCGCCTCCTCGCTTCGCCCCTCGGCCACCAACTTCGTCGAGAGCCATGCTCCGTAGGTCCCGCTCATGGTGGCGGACTCTACCGCGTTCTTGACCCCGGATCTGCCGTCTGCTATGCGTTCACTCCCCGTGACCCAATATTTCCTTGCAATTGCTCAGGCGGCCGCGCCCGCGTCGACGTCCCCAGCCGGTCCATTCGGGTGCAATCCGAACAGCGGCGCCGGGGCGATGTTCCCGTTTCTCATGATCTTCGTGGTCTTCTATTTTTTGCTCATCCGCCCGCAATCAAAGAAGGCCAAAGCAGAGCAGCTCATGCGGACGTCGCTGAAAAAAGGTGACGACGTCATCACTCAGGGCGGGATCCTCGGACGCATTACGGGCCTCAAGGACGATGAAGTGACGTTGCAGGTTCAAGAAGGCGTGCGCCTGCGCGTTCTGCGCAGCGCGGTCATCGGCCTCCAGAAATCCTCCGCCGAGCCGCCCAAGTCCGAGGCAAAGGCCTCCTAGCGGATCCTTTTAGAGAACGTAGAGGCGGGACATGGAACGTTCTTGGTGGTGGAAGGCGGTGCTCTACGGGCTGGTGACGATCGTCGCCGGTCTCTATCTGGTTCCCTCCGTCACGCCTGAAGAAGCGCTGCCGGCCTTCTTCAAGAAGCACTTTCAGAAACGCATCCAACTCGGCCTGGATCTTCAGGGTGGCCTGCACCTCGTGTACGAGGTCAACGTCGCCAAAGCGGTCTCGAGCAAGGCCGACCGGCTCGCCTCTGAAATCGAAGATCGCCTCAAGAAGGACGACAAGGACGCCAAGGAGCCCGGCGCCAAGATCACCGGCCTGAGCGTCAGTCGTGAAGGCGACCACGACATCGTGCTCATGTTCAAGGACCCCACGCAGACCAGCGCCGTGAACGAGGCGTTCATGCGCGACTACCGCAACCAGCTCGACGTGGTGGACCGGAACGCCGCCACGGGCACCGTCCGTCTGCGCATCGAGCCAGACCTGGTGGACGAAGTGCAGGACTACGCGCTTCGCCAAGGCATCGAGACCATCCGCGGCCGGGTCGACAAGTTCGGCGTGGCGGAACCCACCATCATCAAGAAGGGCGCCGACATCATCGTCGAGCTCCCCGGGCTCAAGGCGTCCGACTTCGATCGCATCAAGTCGATCATCGGACGGACCGCGCAGCTCGAGTTCAAGATTATCGATGACGGCAATCCCTACATGAAGAAGGTTGCCGCCGCTCTCCCGAAGGACTCGCCCATCGAGGCGGTGCCCGAGTCTTGGTCGGAGAAGGACAGCGGCCAGCAGCACGACGACGTCTATCTGCGAGCCAAGAACCGCGCCGATCTCGAGAAGTTCTTCGCCGGTCTGACCGGCGAGCTGGTGGTGCCCCAGGACCGCGAGATTGGCTACGAAGAGGTCTCGGCGCAGCAAGAAAAGGGAACTGCGGCGCCCGACAAGATGTGGCGCACCTACTTCCTGAAGCGCCGGGCGGTGCTCACCGGCGAGTACCTTTCGAACGCCGAGCAGACGTGGGACCAGCAGACGGGCCGCCCCGAGGTGGCGTTCGAACTCGACCGGCAGGGCGCCGGGCTCATGGAGCGGCTGACGAGCGAGAACATCGGCCGCAAGATGGCGATTCTGCTCGACGACAAGGTGACCAGCGCGCCGATTATCGAAGGGCGCATCGGCTCGCGCGGGCGCATCACCCTGGGCGGCTTCGGCGATCCGTTCCAGATGCAGCAAGAGGCCAAGGACCTGGTTGCGGTGCTCCGGTCGGGCGCGCTGCCTGCGCCCTTGCGGAAGACCTTCGAGACGCAGGTCGGCCCCACCATGGGCGGGGACTCGGTGCAAAAGGCCAAGTTCTCCATGTACATCGGCGCGGGCGCCGTCATCCTCTTCATGCTCATCTACTACCGGCTGGCGGGGCTCATCGCGAACATCGCCATGGTGCTCAACATGCTGTTCATGGTAGCGATCCTGGCCGCCTTCGAGGCGTCGCTGACCCTGCCGGGCATCGCGGGCTTGGTGCTCACCATCGGAATGGCGGTGGACGCGAACATCATCTTCTACGAGCGCATTCGCGAGGAGCTGCGCCTCGGCAAGTCGCCGCGCAGCGCCGTGGACGCCGGGTTCTCGCGCGCCTTTTGGACGGTGTTCGACGCCCACGTCACGAACTTCGTCGCCGGAGTGGTGCTTTACTCCTATGGATCGGGCCCCATCAAAGGCTTCGCTGTGACGCTTCTGGTCGGGATCATCACCAACCTGTTTACGTCCGTCTGGGTGTCGCGCTGGATGTTCGAGCTGGTGATCGGGCGTAAGGGCGCGGCTCCCGCGACCTTGTCGATATAGAGGACTCCGAGAGAAAGCTCCCGCATGGCCACCAGCAACAGCCAGCAGAAGTTCACGGAGGTCATCCGGCCGGGCACAACCTTCGAGTTCGTTGCCGGCCAGAAGTACTGGATTGGCGCGTCGATTTTTTTCGTCTTGCTGACATTCGCGATGCTCCCCCTCAATGCCTACGTGTTCAAGGAGCGGGGCCACGTGCTGAACTGGGGAGTTGACTTCCGCGGAGGCACCGAGCTTTTGGTGCAGTTCTCGAAGCCGGTGGACCCGGGCGACGTTCGTAAGGCGCTGGCTGAAGCCGGCCACGAGAACGCGGAGGTGGTCAAGTACGTCGACCCCGCGGGCAAGTCGCCCCACAACTTCATGATCCGTCTGGGTGCCGTGTCCATCCTGTCGGAGGCGCAGGCCCAGCAAGCTCAGCAGGCCCTGGCAAAAGAAGGCGACGCCGCGCTCAAGAAGTTCGAATACTCGGAGGGCGGCGACAAGCTCTACCTCCGCTTCGACAAGGCGGTCGATCCGCAGGCTCTGTCGACGTCGCTCAAGGCGGTCAACATCCCCACCACACAGGTGCAGTCTTTCGGTCGAGCGGAGGAGAACACCTACGAGGTGACGCTCGTGGGGCTCGACACCGAGATCCGGCGCTCCCTCGACGGCAAGCTGGGCCAGGGGACGGTCAGCGCGATCCCGCAGGTCGACTCGGTGGGAGCCAAGGCCGGCAAGCAGCTCCGGGTCGACGGCATCAAGTCGCTGGTCTACGCCATCCTCTTGATCATGGTGTACGTCTTCTTCCGCTTCGATTTCCGCTACGCGCCGGGAACCGTGGTGGCGCTGCTACACGATGCCGTGCTGACCGTGGGCGCCTTCGCCCTGACTTACAAGGAATTCTCGCTGACGACGGTGGCGGCGATCTTGACGATCATCGGCTTCTCCATGAACGACACCATCGTGGTGTTCGACCGCATTCGCGAAAACGCGGCGCGCTTCCGCGACCGCCGATTCGACCGGGTGGTGAACCAGTCCGTCAACGAGACGCTTTCGCGCACCATCCTGACCAGCGCCACGGTGTTCTTCGTCACTTTGGCCATGAACGTCTTTGGGGCCGGCGTCATCCGCGACTTCGCATTTGCCATGAACGTCGGCATCATCGTGGGCACATATTCGTCCATCTTCATCGCCAGCCCCATCCTGATCTGGTTGAACGACCGCTACTTCGCCGCCCAGAAGAAGCAACAGGTGACCCGCCCCGAGCGTCAGGGCCGCCGTCCGCGCCGCGACGAAGAGGGCTCGGGATCAGGCCCCGCCGCGCAAGCCGACGAGCCCTAGCGCGCGGCTCCGCCGAGCCCCCCCCGGTCTCCGCAAGGTGAGCCGGCGCGGCAGGGCTAGACCATGAGCTTATCTCCTCGGTTCGACCGCCGCGGTTCACGGCGCCACAATAGAAATGTGGGCCGATCGATCAAAGTCCGGAATCTCGCTCGGTCCTTGGGCTTGCCGGCGGATGAGGTCCTGTTCTGGCTCCTCGAGCATGTTCCCGCCGAGAGAGCCGAGAGTCCCGGTGACTATGTGTCCGGGGCGGCGGCCGACGCCGCGCGAGGGGGGCTCCGGCCGCCGCCGGCCGCGGCGCCTCCTGTTCTGGTATCGCGTCGCTGCGGCGACTGTCTGACCGCACCCGTGCCGGCGAAATACACGGTGGCGCGGGCGCGCGATCCGGCGGATTGCGACGTCTGCGGTGGCAGCGTCAACCGCAGGGCCGCGAACACCCTCCGTGATGCGTTTCGTAGGCGTGGCTATCGCCGCTTGGTTGTCGTGGGTGGGGGACCCGGAACCGCAGACGAGCTGCGGTGCCTCCTGGGCGCGGAGATAGACCTGCGCCTGGTAGACGGCGAAGCCCATCGAGATGGCTCGCAGGCCGAAGCCGACCTCGCTTCGGCCGACGTGGTGGCCATCTGGGGCGGCACCATCCTGGCGCACAAGGTGTCTAGGCTGTACACGGATCGCCGCAGCCGATGGGGCAGAAAGATCGTGATGGTGAACCGCCGCGGCGCCGCCGCCCTGTGCACCACCGTCGCCCACAGTATCGCCGCTATCGCCGGTGGTACGATCCGGTAAGCTAAAGCCGATGACCGATTTCGAGACCGACCCGTCGCGATACGTGCATTGGAAGCTGGTGGTGGATGGCCCGATCGCCCGGCTTCTGATGAACGTCGCGGAGGACAAGCCGTTCCGCCCCGGATACCGGCTGAAGCTCAACTCTTACGATCTGGGCGTGGACATCGAGCTCGCGGACGTCGTCCAGAGGCTGCGCTTCGAGCACCCCGGGGTGAAGGCGATCGTGATAACCAGCGGCAACTCCCGCGTGTTCTGCGCCGGCGCCAACATCAACATGCTCGCCACGTCGTCGCATCCGTTCAAGGTCAACTTCTGCAAGTTCACCAACGAAACCCGCTGCTCGATCGAGGACGCCACCGCTCATTCGGGGCAGACGTACGTAGCGGCTCTCAACGGAACGGCGTCGGGCGGTGGGTACGAGCTCGCTTCGGCGTGCGCCGAGATCTACCTGATAGACGACGGCAACTCGGCGGTGTCGCTTCCCGAGGTGCCGCTGTTGGGTGTGCTCCCCGGTACGGGGGGACTTACACGCCTGGTGGATAAACGAAAGATTCGCCGGGATCGGGCCGACGTCTTCTCCACCCTGGCGGAGGGGCTCAAGGCCCGCAAAGCGAAGGAGTGGGGATTCATCGATGGTGGCTTTCCCCGGAGTCGGTTCGACCCGGAGATCGGCAAGCGCGCTGCCGCGCTGGCGGCGCAGCCTTCGTCGAAGGAGGGCGCCACCGGAATCAAGTTGACGCCTCTCGCCCCGCGCGTGAGCGAAAGCGGCGCTACCGTCGAGTACCGCCACGTCACCCTGGGTGTGGACCGCGGCCGGCGCTCGGCCGACCTCACGATCGCGGCGCCGTCCTCCGCCACGGACACGCCCACCGTTGCCAGCGCGCACGCGGCCGGCGCCGATTTCTGGGCCCTGCGCGTTTTCCGCGAGCTGGACGACGCCCTGTGCCGGCTGCGCTTCGACCACGAGGACGTCGGCCTGGTGCTGCTGCGCACCCGCGGCAGCGCCGACGCGGTGATGGCGATGGACACCCTGCTCGCGGCGCATCAGAACGACTGGCTGCTTCGCGAGATCACACTCCTCGCGGCGCGCGTGCTGCGCCGACTCGACCTCACCGCGAAGAGCCTCTTCGCCATCGCCGACGCCGAAAACTGCTTTGCCGGGTGCCTGATCGAGCTGGCCCTGGCGGCGGACCGCGTTTACATGCGCAACGATGCTGCCCGGCAGGCTGCCGTGATAGTGGGACCGCTGTCGTCGGGCCTTCTCCCCATGTCGAATGGCCTGACGCGCCTCCAATCCCGCTTCCTGGGCGACCCCGGCCGCGCGGTGGCCTTGGTCAGCGCCGTGGGCACGCGCCTGGAGACGCCCGCCGCGCTTGACGCGGGTCTGGTCACCGTCGCTCCCGACGAGCTCGATTGGGACGAGGAGATCCGCGTCGCCGTCGAGGAGCGGCTATCGCTGTCCCCCGACGCTCTCACCGGAATGGAGGCCTCCCTTCGCTTCGGCGGCCCGGAGACCACCGACAGCAAGATCTATGGCCGCCTCAGCGCGTGGCAGAACTGGATTTTCACCCGACCGAATGCGACCGGCGAGCAAGGAGCGCTCAAGCTTTACGGCCAACCCGATCGCCCTCGTTTCGACTGGAAAAGGACCTGAGCAGTCATGGCCGCCGTCGACCTTGCATCCCGCATCCCCAACAACGTCAACCTCACCGAGGACAAGGTGCTCACCCGCGCCCTCGAGCACTGGCAGCCCAAGTATCTCGAGTGGTGGATGGACATGGGCCCGTCCGATTTCACCGGGCTCGACATCTATCTGAGGACCGCCGTCGGGGTGGGGCGGGGCGGCTGGGCCAACTTTGGCTACGTCAAGATGCCCGACTACCGCTGGGGCATCTTCCTCGCCGAGCCCGAGCCCGCAAAGACCATCAAGTTCGGCGACGTCACCGGACAGCCGGTCTGGCAGACACTCCCCGGTGAGCTGCGCAACCGGACCCGTCGATTGGTGGTGACCCAGGCGGACACCGAACCGGCGTCGGTCGAGCAGCAACGCCTGCTCGGCCACACGGCCCCGTCGCTCTACGACCTGCGCAACCTGTTTCAGGTCAACGTCGAGGAAGGCCGTCATCTTTGGGCCATGGTCTACCTGCTGCACAAGCACTTCGGTTCGGACGGGCGCGACGAAGCCGAGGACCTTCTGCGCCGCCGCTCCGGCGATCCTGACAACCCGCGCGTCCTCCAAGCCTTCAATAAGCCTGTCCGAGACTGGCTGACGTTTTTCTGCTTCACGACGTTCACGGACCGCGACGGCAAGTACCAGCTCTCGGCGCTCGCGGAAAGCGGCTTCGACCCACTCGCTCGCACGACGCAGTTCATGTTGACGGAGGAGGCGCACCACTTGTCCGTCGGAGAGAACGGGGTAGGGCGCATCATCCAGCGGACCGGGGAGCTCATGAAGGAAGGAACCGACCCGCGCCGCGTGGGCGCCATTCCACTGGACGTCATCCAGCGCTTCATAAACGAGTGGTCGTCAGCCAGTTACGATCTCTTCGGCGGTGAGGATTCGTCCAACGCCGCCGAGGCCTTCGCCAGCGGGCTCAAGGGCCGCTATCGGGAAGGGGACGGCATCTACAAGGACCCCAGAGCGCTCAATCAGGTGTATGAGACACAAGCCCTCGAGGCGGGAGCCGGGAAGCTCGTCAAGACCGAGATCCCCTTGCGGAGGGCCATGAACGCGCTGCTCCTCGACGCGTATCACGCCGACATCACACGCATCGTTGCCCGCTGGAATCGGACGCTGGCTGACCTCGGAGTCGATCAGAAGCTGACGCTCCCGAGCCTTCGGTTCAACCGGCAGATCGGGATTCACGCGGGCCAGCCCTTCGACTACGAAGGCAGCCTAGTTACGCCCGACGTGCTGGTCCAGCGGCGACCCGACTGGTTGCCCAGCGAAGCCGATTACGCGTACGTCCAATCGTGCATGACCAAGGTTCATGAACGGGGCAAGTTCGCCAACTGGATCGCGCCGCCCCATCAGGGCATCAACAACCAGCCGCTTGATTTCGCGTACGTAGAAATTCAATGACGAAGGACAAGGAAGGCGAAGATGCACCGTCTCGCTTGGTCTACGTCTGCGAGGGGGGGGACTGCAGCGAGAAGGGTTCCGTGGACCTCTACGAAGACCTCAAAGCGATGCTCGAAGAAGAGGATCCCACCCACAGGAACAAGCTCCGCAAATTTCCGTGCTTCGGCGGGTGCGCGCACGGCATCAACGTGGTCGTCTTTCCGGATCGCTGCTTTTACAGCAAGGTCACGACAGCCGATCTGCGGGACATCGTCGATAGCCTGGTGAGTAAAGGCGGCAGAGTAGACCGCCTCACGGGGAAGGTCGAAAAAGACGTCGAGCAGATCACCTACGATCTGTTGACCACGGGCTTCTGACAGGCCCCATCAGACGGACCGCCTGACCGCGATGTCGTCCATTTTGCTGATCCGGCCCGGCGGATCCCCCCCCGAGCCCCTGGATGCTTACACCAGGCGGGGCGGCTATCAGGCGCTGCGAAGCGTTCTCGCGGCTGGCGATCCGGAGGCCGTCGTGCGTCTGGTCAGTCAATCGGGTCTTCGAGGCCGAGGAGGAGCAGGATTCCCCACCGGGCGGAAATGGGAGCTGGCCCTCAGCGCCCGAGATCGCCCGAAGTACGTGGTGGCCAATGGCGGTGAGCACGAGCCCGGAAGCCGGAAGGACCGTCTGCTGATGGCCGGCTATCCGCACACCGTGCTCGAAGGAATCGCCATCGCGGCTTACGCCACCGGTGCATCGATGGCGTATTTGTATTTGATCGAAGACATGGCTGACGCGCTGGCCGCCGTCCAGGGCGCGATCGCCGCCGCGCGCACCGCCGGCCATCTCGGGGAACGCATCTACGGCACCGAGTTCGGCCTGGACGTCAAGGCCGTGGTGGCTCCCGCGACCTACGTCGCGGGAGAGGAAACCGCCGCCCTGGAAGTGATCGAAGGGCGAAAGGCTTGGCCCCGCAAGAAGCCACCGTTTCCCGGTGAGTTCGGCCTGTTCGGCAAGCCGACCACGGTCAACAACATCGAGACCCTGGCGTACGTCCCTGCGATCGTGCGCGGCGTCGCGCGAGCCGGCGTCACCATGCTGTTTACGCTCGACGACCGAGTGCTCCATCCGGGAGTCTACGAGGTCCCGCTCGGCACCTCGTTTCGCAGGCTCATCTACGATTGCGGGGAAGGTCCGCGAACCGGCCGGACCATCAGGGCGATCCTTCCCGCGCTCTCGTCGCGATTTCTTCCTGCCCGCGAGCTCGATCTCGCCATGACGCACGAGCGCGTGAAGGAAGCCGGCTCTGGGCTTGGCTGCGGAGCCGTCAGCTTCATCGAGGAGGGCGAGTGCATCGTCGAGCGCGCTCTGGAGATCGCCCGATTTTTTTCGCGCGAGCAGTGTGGACAGTGCCCTCCGTGCCGTATGGAGACGAACACGCTGGCCGCCGTCCTGGCGCAGGTCAAGGAGGGAAGCGCCGGAGACTACGCGATCCAGATCGCGAAAATCGCGGCGTTCTCCCGTGGCAAGGGCTTCTGCAACCTCATCGAAATGGCGGCCGCGCCAATCCTATCCGCGCTCGATCACTTTCCGGACGACTTCGCCCACCACGCGCGCCACGGACGCTGCCCGTAGTGCCCGCCACGGCACCTTTCGGCATAAAAAAAGCGGCGACCCTTCCGGGCCGCCGCTTCGATGACTGACCGCTGCTGCTACTTCGTCGGGCAGCTCGTCCCGGTGGCGTATGACCAGCCCATGAAGTTACCGCCGGCGGTAACCTTTGCGAGATAGGCGTTGGCCCACTCTACGTGAAGCCCGTTGGTGGGATCGAACAGCCGTGCATCCACGATGCGCTCCTCGAACCACGAGAAGAAGGCGTCGTCAGCCGGGGTGAGGGGCTTCGCCCAGGGATGGCCCTCGGGGATCTCGGGCAGCCAGCCATCGGGCATCTCGATGGTGCCGTTGGGATGCTTGATCGGGCGATCCAGCTTGATGGCGCCCAGGAGCTGCCCGTCGCGGGCCAACGATTCGCGCTGCGCGTCCGCGAGGACCACACCCTGGCGAGCCAGGGCCTCTCCGAACGCCTCGATCCGGTTCTGGTTGAGCTCGTCCAGCGACGTGAACGCGCCCTGGCGCGCGGCACTGCAGTTGTCGTCGCTGCAGGCGAACTGAGCGGACACCGTCAGAAGCCCGCACAACCCGATAAGTAGCATGAATTGTTGAAGCTGACGTGATCGCATGTGGCCTTTTCTCCTAAGAATCGGAAGCAACCTACTTCGGACGACCCGACCGCTTCCAGTCAGACGGGCCGGTACTTCGACCGCCACCATTAAAAGCGTGCTCGGCCGTGCCGTCAAGTTCTTTTTCGACGCGCGCAGCCAGTTCCGAGTCGAGACCTTCTTTCCAGGTACTTTCGACCGTGTTAGGGTTCGCGCGGTCCTCAACAGGAGTCGACTCGTTCATGAGCCAGTCCGCCGCAGGGCATGCCCCCCTCGTCGCTCGCCACGACGCTCCCGCCCCGCCCCCCCGGTCGGAAGTTCACTTCGGCGCCGCCAGCAACGGCAAGATCGGGATGTGGGTCTTCCTCTTGACCGACGGGATGGGCTTCGCCGGCCTCCTCCTGGGTTACGCCATCTTACGCGCCGGATCCGACGTTTGGCCGAATCCCACCGAGCGTCTCGGGATCCCGTTTACGGCCGTAATGACGTTCGTGCTCATTTGCTCCAGCGTCACCATGGTGATGGCGCTGGCGGGGGCGCAAGAAAAGAACCGCAAGGCGCTCATCGGCTGGTTAACGGCCACCATCGTGGGCGGCATCTTCTTTCTGTGCGGCCAGGTTTACGAATACACCCACCTCATCACGGGCCCCCACAAGATGGGGATCTCACTCGATCAGTTTGCCGGGACGTTTTATATCGTCACCGGATTTCACGGGTGCCACGTCCTTTCGGGTGTCATCTACCTCACGGTGATGCTGATCCGCAGCATCCAGAACAAGGCCGACGCGAACCTCATCGAGATCGCGGGCTTGTTCTGGCACTTCGTGGATCTGGTGTGGATCCTGGTGTTCACCTTCATCTATCTCCTTCCCATCCCGAGTCCTTAGGGAGACCGCCACAACCATGAGCGCTTCTCACAAGAAACAGTACCTGGTGGTCTTCGTGGCCTTGATTGTCCTCACCGCCCTAGAGGTGGGCGTGGTCTACCTGAAGATCTCGCGGTCCACGATGATCGCCGCGCTGGTGGGCCTGGCCATTACCAAGGCCGCCGCCGTAGCGCTGTTCTACATGCACCTGCGGGGCGAACGGCGTGCCCTGAAGCTCACGGTCAGCGTCCCCATGTTGCTGCCGCCGCTCTACGCGGTGGTGCTGATGCTGGAAGCCATCTTCCGGTTCACCGTCGCGCGATGACGCGGCGGACCGCCGCTGCCGCCGCCGCGACACTGGCCACCGTCGGCACGGTGGCCGCCGCCGACCCTGCCTGGGCCCTGTGCCCCAACTGCTTGGGCCAGACCGATGCGCTGAGCCCGACGATGAAGATCCTGGGCGGCTTCTTGTTGATACCGACGGTGATCTTCTTCGTTGTGCTGCGGCTCATCAGGAAAGCGCAGCACGCCGAGTTGCAACCGCCCTCGGCGTAGCGCTACTTATTCTTCCCCGGGTCCTTACTTGCGCGCGGGGGGCGTCCCCGCGTCAGGGGTGGTCGGTGGAGGCGGCGGGGGCGGTGACCACGCAGGCTGATTCGCGAGCCGATCGCGTAGGGCGTCGGCCGCCGACGTTTCGCGGAGATCGACCAGCGACTTCACGTAGTGGGTCATCGCCCACAGGTCGGTCTCGGGCAGAACGCCTTTCCATGTTGGCATCGCCGTCCCGCCGATTCCGGAAGCGATGGTGCGGTAGATGTCGGGGGGCATTTCGCCCGAGCGAAGCCGGCTGTAGGTGAAGTCGGGGGGCAGAATCTTCACGCCGTAGTCGCTGTCCTTGGCGATGGATCCGTACATGTCGTCGCGGAACTGGGTGAGCTCCATGCTGGTGAGCTCTTTCGTGAAGTCGAAGATCTCCTGTTTGGTGGCGTAATTCGGGTGACACGCGACCGCGCACTGGGCCATGCCGTGATAAACGCGCTTGCCTCGCTCGATGCCTTCGGCCACCTTGCCTGCCCACGGGTCGGGAGGCGCCACGATGGGGTCGCCGGGCTTGTCCGTCTTCCAGCGCGGCGAGAAGGTCTTCAGGTAGGCGATGAGCGGAGCCATTTCGGCTTCCGGCACGTCCCATTTCAGCATCGGCGTGCCGTGAAGGCCGCCTTTGATGATGCGGCGCAGGTCCTCGTCGTTAGGGAGCTGCCCGCCGGCGACGGCCGCGAACTTGAAGGTCCCCAGCCGGAAGTCCCGAGGCGGCGGCCTCAGGCCGGGTGCCGAGGGGCCTTTCCCGTCGCCCTTGGCCCCGTGGCAGGGGCGGCAGTAATGGGTGTAGACCTCGCCGCCGTGGGTGAGGGTCGCCGCCGACACGGTCTGACCGCCCAGCGTCATGGCCTCCGAAAAACGGGGCGCCATCTCCGACGCGTGGTGGTGGCAGGCGGACACGCCGGCGAGAGCGAGGACGACGGCGGAGATGCTGGCGATGCGGTGCATGGTGGCGCCTCTCAAAACACGTAAATGGTGACGAACATGACGACCCAGACGACGCCGATGAAATGCCAGAACAGCGACGTGACCCGGACCGCCGTGAAGCGCGCCGCCGAATAGCGGCCGCGCGCCGACTTGATCAGGAGCGCGAGCAAGATCCCCAGGCCGCACAAGACGTGCGCGGCGTGAAAGCCCGTCAGCCCGTAGAGCACCGAGCCGTAGATGCCGGAGCTCGGCCGCAGCCCCCCCGCCCATAGAGACGACCAGACCCAAAGCTGCAGGCCCAGGAAAACGGCGCCGAAAACCAAGGCCGCCAGCAGCCAGTTGCGCAGAGCCGTCGCGCGGCCTTCGCGGATGGACCGAATCCCGAGCTGCAGCGCCACGCTGGAGGCGAGCATCACAAGGGTGTTAATGCCCGGCAGCGCGAGGGGCAGCGGCGTCTCCGCGGGCGGCGGCCAGCTCACGGCCTGCGAACGCACGACGAAGTAAGCAAAGAACATCGCCGCGAACAGCATGGCGAAGGTCCCGAGGAAGATGAGCGTTCCCAGGTAGGCGTTCCATTCTTCCTTGGCCCGCGGTCGAACTTCTATGACGCGAGACACGGCGACGCTCGGTGACGACATCGGCGGTAAGGGCCGGCTACGCCGCTCCGGTCTTCGCGGCGGTGTCCGACGGGGCGGGCGCGGGCTCGTGCTGCCCCAACCAATCCTTGCCCGTCACCGCCGGGTTGTTGAACTCGTGGGGACCGTTCACCACGACAGGAATCTTGTCGTAGTTGTGGTGGGGTGGCGGCGAGGACGTGCTCCACTCCAGGGTGCCCACATCCCACGGGTTGTCCGTCGCCTTCTTGCCCTTGGCCAGGCTGTAGAAAAAGTTCCACACGAACAGCAACTGCGCCGCCCCGAGGATGAACGCCATCCGCGAGATGAACTGGTTGAGCGGGAACAGGTCTTTGAGGAAGTCATACGCCGATGGATCGAACAACCGTCGCTGCATACCCGCGTAACCGATGATCAGCTGCCCCCCGAACACCAGATTGATGGCGATGATCGTGGTCCAGAAATGAACCTTCCCGATGGTCTCGTTCATCATTCGCCCGAACAACTTGGGGAACCAAAAATAGATGGACGAGAACGCACCCAAGAGAACGGCGGCCGCCATGGTCAAGTGGAAGTGCCCGACCACGAAGTACGTGTCGTGTAGATAGAGGTCCGCCAGGATATCGGCCAGGAAGAGGCCGGTCAGGCCTCCCAGCCCGAAGGTGAACACCAGTCCCAGCGAAAAGAGCATCGGCGTGGACATTCGCGCCGACCCGCGCCAGATGGTGCCCAGCCAGTTGAGAAACAAGAGCACCGCCGGCACAGAGATGATCATGGTCAGGACCATGAAGCTCTCGCCGAGGAGCGGGCTCATCCCGGTGACGAACATGTGGTGTCCATAGACGACGGTCGACAGCGCCACGATCGCGATCAGAGACCAGACCGTGACCTTGTAGCCGTACGCGGGCTTGCGCGCGAAGAACGACAGCAGATCCGACGTCACGCCCCAAGCGGGGAGAATGAGGATGTAGACCTCCGGGTGGCCGAAGATCCAGAACAAATGCTGGTAAAGGATGGGGTCCCCGCCGCCCTTGACGGCGGTTCCGGCCACGAAAAAGTGGGTGCCGAAAACCCGGTCCAAAAAGAGCAGGATCGCGCCAGCCGCCAGCACCGGGACGAAGAGGGCATTGAGGATGGCCGTGAGCCACAGCCCCCACACAGTCAGCGGCATCTTGAAGTAGGTCATTCCGGGCGCGCGTAACCGGATCACGGTCGTGATGTAGTTGACCGCGCCCATGACAGATGAAGCGCCGTTGAAATAGATGGCCACGACCCACAACGTCTGTCCCGCCCCCGGCGTCCCGATGTTGGTCGAGATGGTGGGGTAGGCGGTCCATCCCGCGGCCGCCGACCCGAGGGGAACGAAGAACGACGTCACCAGGCACACCGTGGCGATGAACATCGCCCAGAACGAGAACATGTTCAGCTTGGGGAAGATCATGTCCCGCGCGCCGATCATGAGCGGGATACAGAAGTTACCGAAGCCGCCGATCATGATCGGCGTGATGGCGAAGAAGATCATGATCGTCCCGTGCATGGTGAACAGGGACGTGTACGCCGCCGGCGATATGAGCCCGCCTGAAGGTCCGAAGATCACTTTGCCGAGCACTGGAAACGGCACACCCGGGTTGGCGAGTTGCCAGCGGATGAGCATCGCCATGAAGCCGCCGATGGCCAGGAAGACCAGGCCGAGGAACAGGAACTGCTTGGCGATGACCTTGTGATCGGTCGAAAAGACGTATTTGCGAAGGAAGCTGGTGGGCGCCGGATGAATGTGGTCGTCGTGACCGTGGCCAGCGTGGGGGTCGGCAGCGTGACTATCCATTCTCTTTCTCCCAATCCCAGCCGTCGTGGGCTTCGATGTCGGCGGCGTCGTAGCGGCGCGCCGAATCCGCGGCGGCCATCTTCGACCACCGGGCGAACTCGTCCGGTGTGACCACCATCAGCTCGCCACGCATCTTGTAGTGACTGACGCCGCAGTGTTGCGCGCAGCCGATCTCGTACTTCCCGGCTTCCTTTCCCTGAAACCAGAGCTGAGTGATGTTGCCGGGAATGGCGTCGATCTTGTTCCGGAAGTTCGGCAGATAGAACGAATGAATGACGTCCTTTGATCGAATCTTCAGATGCACCGGCTTATCAACCGGGACGCGGAGATCGTTGAGGGTGACGATGTCGTCGGGTGTATTGAATTTTCCGTCGGCGCCCGGATAGCGGAAGTTCCAGGCCCACTGCTGGGCGGTCACTTCGACGCGCACGACGTCGGGCGCCATAGCCGTCGGATACTTCCAGAAATATTGGTTGAGCTCGCTGGCCGAACGGACCAGGACCACCATGTCTATGCCGAAGAACACGGCGCCTCCCACAAGCGCCGTCACTAGATAGTTATTCTTTCGGTCGCCGTGGGTGTAAAGCGCTTTGGCTTTGCCCTGGCGATGAAACAGAGACGACCAAATGAGGATCGCCGCCATCACCACGAAACAAATGGTGGTGGCAACTGTGATATAGCGAAAAATCGAATCGATCATGTGCCCGTGGACGGAGGCGTCATGCGGAATGTCATAGGCGCCAGCCCAGGCGACGGGGACGAAGGTGATGGAAGCCAGGAAAACGAGCCGCGCGATCGTGGGGCCGCGGAGCACCCGCTTGGGCGTCATGCTGGAGATCCCTCCTAAGGATTGGGGGTGAAAGCCGTGGCTCTCCAAGGCGCGGGTAAACTACCCGCGGCCATCTGAGAGGTCAATAGATTCGCGTATGTCTGCAGGTACGCTGATAGCGATCGGCGGTGGTGTAAACAAATGTTTACACCTGTCTATCGAATCGGGCATGGCGGGATCGCTCGGAGATAAAATCAGCGGAATTTTGATGTGTGACTATTCGGCACAACATATGCTTTGGACTGCCGCACCATGCGCACAGTCCTACGATCGGGGCTCATCGTAGCGGGGCTTTCATTCGCGGCCTCCTGCACGGGCGACATCGGTGACCCTGACAGGACTCTAGGCGGCACGATCAACCCGCCGATGGGCGGCAGCGGCGGTACGGCTGGGGTCGGTGGCGGCGGGTCGGGTCCCGGCGGCTCGGGAGGTGGGCAGGGCGGGTCCGGTGGCTCCGCAGGAGCCGGCGGGGGCGGTGGCGGCTCCGGGGGATCGGGCGGGATGCCGCCGGTGGCGGCGACCGATCCGGGGCGCGTGACGCTGCACCGGCTCAACCGGGTCGAGTACAACAACACGGTTCGCGACCTGTTGGAGACGACCCAGCAGCCGGCCAACGATTTCCCGGCGGATGACCGCGGCTACGGATTCGACAACATCGCCGACGTTCTCGCGTTGTCGCCCGTGCAGATCGAGCTGTACCAGCGTGCGGCGGAGCTTCTGGTTGATGAAGCGATGCGGGCGGGTGCCGCGCGCGACCGGATCGTTACGTGCGATCTTGCGACCGGCGGCGATGCCTGCGCGGACATGATCTTGCGGAAGGTCGCCCGGCGCGCATGGCGGCGCCCGGTTACGGACGACGAGGTTCGCCGGCTGATGGGCTTCGTGAGCTCCGCGAAGATGGAAGGGGACAACACCGAGGTGGGGGTGCGTCTCGGGCTGCAGTCCATCTTGCTGTCTCCGCACTTCATCTTCCGAGTCGAAATCGATCCCGCGCCCACGTCCCTCGCCCCGCGCGCGCTGACGTCGCACGAAATGGCGTCGCGCCTTTCCTACTTCATCTGGAGCAGCATGCCGGATGACCAGTTGTTCGCCGCCGCCGATGCGGGAACGTTGGGTGACAAGGCAGCCGTCATGGCGCAGGTCTCGCGAATGCTGGCCAGCCCGAAGGCCGACGCGCTGGTGGACAACTTCGCTGGTCAGTGGCTGCACATTCGCGCGATCGGAGATCACGACGCGGACGCCATGGCCTTCCCGTTGTTCGACGAGCCGCTGCGCGATGCCATGCGGATGGAGACGAACCTCATGTTCCGGGAGGCGTTGAGCGGAGCTCTTCCAGTTGACCAACTGCTGACCGCGGATTTTTCGTTCGTCAACGACCGGCTGGCCAAACACTACGGCCTGCCGGCCGTCGGAGGCACCCAGCACAAGCGGGTGTCCTTGGCCGGCACGCCTGAGCGGCGTGGAATCCTCACCGGCGGCACCATCCTGACGGTGACGTCTTATCCGACGCGCACGTCTCCGGTAGTGCGCGGCCGTTGGGTGCTGGACGAGCTGCTGTGCACGCCGCCGCCTCCACCGCCGCCCGGCGTCGAGGGCCTGAAGGACGAGGGTATGACGCCGACGGGGTCGCTGCGCGATCGGTTGGAGCAGCACCGAACGGATCCTACCTGCGCGTCGTGCCACAGCTTGATGGATCCCATCGGTTTCGGGCTCGAGAACTACGATGGAATTGGGATCCACCGCACCACCGAGTCGGGCTTCCCGGTGGACGCGTCCGGGGAGATCGACGGAAAGA
>Ga0187894_10000484_pt1 | contig 54038 bp, 52 predicted proteins | sample GBC1701081metaG_FD_136650 | JGI IMG/M metagenome (GOLD analysis project Ga0187894, IMG submission 136650) | White microbial mat communities from a lava cave in the Kipuka Kanohina Cave System on the Island of Hawaii, USA - GBC170108-1 metaG ...
ATATCATTGACATCGGGGCAATGTCCACTGCTCCCTACCTGAAAACGCACATTTCCGAAGCAGAAGAAACGGCGCGACTCTCTCAAGCTATCAGCCTGATCGCGGCCAACGTGAACGTCCCAATCTCGGCCGATACTAAACGTGCGAAACCGGCCCGCGCGGCACTCGCATCCGGCGCCCACATTATTAACGATGTTGGCGGACTCAAGCACGACTCCGAAATGGCCGAACTCATCGCCCACTCGGGGGCTGGAGTGGTAGTGATGGCGAGCGAACGTACGCCAGGCGCCGGTGCGCCAATGGCCCGGATCTATGCCGCGCTTAAAGAGAGCCTGCAAATTGCCACCCAGGTAGGGATTGCCGCAGACCGAATCGTTATCGATCCCGGCATCGGCTTCTTTCGCCAGCCAGGTATTGCCTGGGACGAATGGGACTGTATCGTGCTCCGGGAGTTCTCCAGCCTGCGGAGTTTGGGATTCCCTCTCCTGCTGGGCGCGTCGCGTAAATCTTTTATTGGGAAGATTTTGCACCAACCCGATGCCGCCGATCGCCTGGTCGGCTCCCTCACATGTGCCGCTATCGCGGTGTATAACGGTGCCCACATCATCAGAGCACACGATGTGAGAGAAACCGTTGAAGTGGTGCGAATGGCGGAGCGATTGCGACCCGCTTATCAACGCTAAATGACAAGCCAGCAGAATGTATGTGAGGGAGTACTACGTCGTGACAAAGATTAAATCGCTCAACTGCTCCGGTGTATCGACCAGAAATTGTGGAGGGTTCGCTCGCAACCCTCTCGCTCCGAATCCCCATGTCACGCCACACATCGTCACACCGCCAGCCCGTCCTGTCTCGACATCGATAGGCGAATCCCCAACCAATAAGGTTTCTGTCAAAGCGATTCCTGACAGTCGTTGTAGATAGGCCACCCCATGTGGATCGGGCTTTCTGGTCGAGAAGGTGTCGCCACCCACAATGGCAAGAAAGAAGTGAGCGAGCCCAAGCCCGGAAAGAATCGCGCGACTGGCAGCCTCAGGTTTATTGGTCAGTACCGACAACACCCTACCATGAGCGTGAGCAACAACGAGAAGCGAGGACATGCCCGGATACGCAGTAGTATGGTCAAGCAGGTGGTCGGAGTAATACTCCATAAAAATTTCCCAGCCGCGAGAAACAAGTGGGGTATTACGCGGCCCTAAGGCTCGTTCAACGAGCACTCGCAGCCCGTCACCGATGTAGCCTTCAACTTGAGTTAGGGTAAGCGAGGGAAGACCAAGGGACCCCAGCATATAATTCGTCGCCGCAGCAAGGTCCGCCTTGGTATCAACCAGGGTTCCATCAAGATCGAAAATGAGATGAGTAAAGGGGGGCATAGACAACAAAAAGGGCATGGAAATCTTCCATGCCCTTTCTTACACATGAAGTAGCAGCAGATTATGCTGAGAATGACGAACCACAGCCGCAGGTACGGTTGGCATTCGGATTAACAAACTTGAACCCGGCTCCATGCAAGCCGTTGACATAATCGATAACAGTTCCATAGACGTACTGCTGGCTGATTGGATCGAGGAACAACTTCACCCCGCCTTGCTCAATGACGATGTCATCCTCCCGCGCGCTGTCATCAAGGCCGAGATTGTATTGAAACCCCGAGCACCCACCACCGACGACCGAGACCCGCAGGCCACCGTCTTTGACCCCCTCGCGGGCCATCACTTCTTTGACTTTCTCGACGGCAACGTCGGTCAATGCCAATGCCACCCCTTCCGGTGCTCTTAGCTCGTGTTCTTCACTCTGATGCATTTCGTGGTCCATTTAGGCTATCCTCCTCAGCAGTACCATCGGCTATAGATTTCGTTATATAGAGAGATAAGGTCTTATTTCCGGTCAGTCAATCCCTTTTTCCTTGCTCTCTCGCCATGATACAGAAAGTTATGTCGCTCGAAGAACAGCTCCGTGTCCAGGCGGCAAAGTTAGGCTTTACGCTTTGCGGCTTTACCCCATTAACACCATTCCCGCGCAGGCAGTTTTTTACCGAGTGGCTGGCTCAGGGCCATGCCGGGGAGATGCACTATTTGGCTCGTGAGCCTGAGCGTCGTTTGCATCCGGAGCTGTACTTTCCTCAAGCAAAGAGTGTGATTTGTTTGGGATATCCGTATACGCCACCACGAGTACCCGCCATTGACTGGCAGCGAGAGTTACGCGGCCGTATCGCCGCTTACGCTGCGGGAATCGATTATCATGAGACTATTAAAACCAAGCTTTCGGCTCTCATTACCTTTCTCAATGATGGTTATCCTGAGTTGTGGGCACGACCGTACGTGGATACTGGTCCACTCTTGGAGCGTGAATGGGCCCATCGCAGCGGTCTCGGCTGGTTTGGCAAAAATACGATGCTTCTCCATAAGGGAGTTGGCTCATGGTTCTTCTTAGCGGAAATTCTCGTGAGTCTTGAGTTGGAGGGGGACGGTATTCCTTCTGCTCACTGCGGGAAATGTACCCGCTGCTTACAAGACTGCCCGACCAATGCGCTTGCCGAAGGCTATGTCTTGAAGGCACCGCTGTGCATTTCCTATTTGACGATCGAGCATCGTGGTTCGATTCCTTATGAACTGCGCCCGAAACTTGGGAATTGGATCTTTGGCTGTGATGTCTGCCAAGAAGTATGTCCGTGGAACGAGAAGTTTGGTCGGCCGCGCGAGGATCTTGTTGAAGAACTTTTTCCCTCCCTCCCCGCTCTTGTCGCACTTGATGAGAATGGGTTTCGCACCCGCTTCAGTCGTAGTGCGATCCGCCGGACTAGACGACGCGGATTATTGCGCAATGTCGTTATCGCGCTAGGTAATAGTGGTAATCCGGAAGCAATCCCTTCGCTACGCCGAGCACTGCACGATCCTGAACCGTTGGTTCGCGGCCATGCCGCTTGGGCGCTGGGAAGATTCGCTGAGCGAGAGACGCGTATAGCCTTGCAACAACACCTAGTTTACGAGAAGGACGAACAAGTGCGAAGAGAGGTGCTGGCTGCACTGGGAGAAAAACCGCTTTCCCTGCTTCCTCTCAAGAACGGCTCGCGCAGGGGCGACTCTGCATGCTAGAGTTAGGTTGCTATGTCATCTTTTGCGGCTCGGTGGCGGTCTCATCAAAACCGCTGGCGGCAATTTCACCAATGGGAAGAGACCCAGCCTCATGCGCCGTCCGACCCAAGTGAACGATTGCGCTGGTGTGAGGAAGCCTTAGCTTTTCGCCATAGCATTTCCCGGCCCATTACGCCGCCTCTTAGTAACGAGCAGATTCGTCACTGGCGCATGATACATCGCAGGCTGCCGCGCTGCGTCCTACCTCATTATGGGTCAGCTTGAAGATGCCTTGCGGTCGGTCGTCTCAGTCCTAGAAGAACAGAAGCTCCCGTATATGCTTATCGGGGGTATGGCGAACCTAATTTGGGGAGAACCCCGTACTACCCAAGATATTGACGTCACAGTCAGAGTCGAACCCTCTGCACTGGTTGATACAGTGGCTCAGCTCTCGCAGATCTTTCGGGCATTACCTAAAGATCCCCAGGCATTCGTGAAGCAGACCCGGGTTCTCCCGATAGTCACCGCAAACGGCATACGGGTGGACCTGATTTTCGCCGAATTACCGTACCAGGAAGCGGCGATCCGTCGAGCCCGTCCGATCTCCTTCGGGGGCATCGTGGTACAGGTGTGCAGTCCTGAAGATCTGATCATCCATAAGATTATCTCAGAGCGGCCAAAAGACTTAGACGATGTTAGAGGTATTATCCGCACCCAAAGAGCACGTCTCGATCGTGCGTATCTGGACCCTTTAGTCCTTGGCCTAGCCGCAGACCTCGAACGTCCGGAGATCCGCCGGTATTACTTAAATTTGTGGCGTAAACCGCGCACCCGTAAAAGAACCTGAGGCAACCTTCATTACGATCTGACCACGACAGCGTTGTTCTCTGGTCTCATCACCATGTGTATAAACTATAGCGGCATCAGTTTCATCGACGAATCTCAACTGCGGCTGTTCCACTTCGAAGGTAGTGCATGGGTGGACAGTACCGTCTCGTTGAATCCAACAACCAACATTATCTGTGGGGTAGTCAGTAGCTTTTCTCCCTTCGTCATTGTCGAGCCGAAGGCGTTGACGGTACTTGGCCCGGTTACGATCTGGGTCGGGCTCACAAATAGCGATGATGTTGGCATCAGATTTGACCTGCGGGCCGAGGTCTATAAAGCTGGAACTCTCGTTGGTTCAGGACAAGTCAACAGCGTGGCTGGCGGTAGCGGCGGATTTGAAGCCTGCAATCAACGATCCGAGAGACCGAGGTTGTCTTTGTAGCCGCGCCTGTTGTAGGGGCGCACAGCTGTGCACCCCTACTTTCATTTACCCCACCTTCAGCTTACTTCCGCTCTCCGTTTCACCACCGGTTTCAGCCAACTTCTTCATCTTTGACCCAGCTTCATAGTAGCGCTTATGCCAGATGCCACTGTAGGGTTCGCCTTCCTTCGGCATGCGCCACGTGGTCACTTTCGCTTTGGTCAACCCCACCCCAATCAGGGCGCGCGGCTGATCAATCGTTTCACTGATGTAATAGTCCGTCGATTGGTCATCGATATAACGGCGAGAAATACGACGATAGATGTCCCGCCACGTATCATCGTGACCAGGTGTGAATAGCACCGCGGCGGCTCCTTCAACCAGTACCTTGCGATAACGCCCGGCCTCTTCATCAATCGTGATCGCCACCCGAGGGTCTCGCTGAATATTGGCGTAAAAGGCTGAGTACTTGCGGGGGGTAATGAGAATTTTTCCCCCTTCATAGATAAACCAGACCGGGACGACGCTGGGCGCGCCCTGCGAGCCGATCGTGGCAATACGGGCGAGGTGACCGCGCTCTTGCAAGAATTCGTTCATCTCTACGGTTGTTAGCTTCGGCATTGTCTTCCTCCTTTACAGTGGTGGTCATCATAGCATTACCGGCGACAGAAAATGCTTTGTCTGGTGGTTCGTCAACCATTCTCAAGCTACTCTGTCGCATCCTTTATCGTTGTGCCATAGTGCAATCGTCACAGCTCCCATACAGACAGGAGGGAATGGGGAATGAAAGCCGCAGTGTTTTATGAATACAACGCCCCATTAAAGATCGAGGAGATCGAACTCGACAACCCCAAACGCACAGAGGTCCTGGTCAAAATCGCCGCCAGCGGCGTCTGTCACAGCGATCTCTCCGTGATGAACGGTACCCTGCCCTTCCCTCCTCCACCTGCCGTGCTTGGACATGAGGGGGCTGGGGTTGTCGAAGCAGTCGGCGCCGAGGTTACCGCAGTCCAGCCCGGAGATCACGTCATTCTCTCGTGGCGTCCATCGTGCGGGAAGTGCGGGTATTGTGTCACTGGCCGGCCACAATTGTGTCAGACCATCGGTATGGCTCTGTTGCAAGGATACCTTCCCGACGGCACCAGTCGGCTCCACAAGGGGGATACGGAGATCCGTCACTTTACCGGTGTCTCCTCTTTCGCTGAATACGCAGTCGTGCCCGAAAATGGCGTGGTCAAAATTCGTCAGGACGTTCCTTTAGAAGTTGCTGCCTTGGTCGGGTGCGGGGTCATGACCGGCGTTGGCGCAGTTATTAACACCGCCAAAGTGGAACCCGGATCGAGCGTCGCGGTTATCGGCTGTGGCGGGGTCGGACTGAATGTCATTCAGGGGGCCGTACTCGCAGGCGCAGAGAAGATCATCGCGGTCGATCTTAACCCGCTGAAACTTCATCTCGCGCAACAGTTCGGTGCCACTCATATTGTGAATCCGAGCGATGGCGATCCAGTTACTCATGTGCTGGGGTTAACCGATGGACTCGGCGCTGACTACGCCTTTGAGGTGATCGGCAGAGCGGATACCGCCGTGCAAGCCTACAACTCCATCCGTCCAGGAGGGACGGCAGTGGTTGTGGGAGTGGCCAAGCCTGATGACATGATGATGATCTCGGCGCTTTCCCTCTTGCAGGAGAAGACGCTCAAAGGGTCAATCTATGGGTCGGCTCGTCCTAGTGTTGATATGCCCCGTTTGTTAGATCTCTATGTGAATAAGCGACTGAAACTTGATGAACTCGTTTCTCGCCGCATCAAGCTAGAGGACATCAATGCCGCCTTTGAGTGGATGGAAAAAGGGGAAGTAGCACGAAGTGTGATTGTCTACTGAGGGGCCGAGGGCTCGGGGTTAGGGGCTAGTCTCCTCTCCTGCCCTTTTTACTTCTCGTTCTTACCCGACTATTTCACGAGCTGTGACCTATGGCAACACGCAAAACCATCGCTGTGGAAAACACCGCCCAAGCGTACCTGGAATTGTTACGTGCGATGGGTGTCAAGTACTTCTTCGGCAATGCCGGCACTGACTTTGCTTCGCTGATTGACGGCTTCGCCAAATTTGCGGTCGAAGGCAAGACGACGCCCATGCCGCTGCAAGTCCCGCACGAATTTTGCGCGGTCAGTATGGCACACGGTTATTATTTGGTGACGGGAGAGCCGCCCCTGGTCATGGTCCATACCACGGTCGGAACCGCCAACGCCCTGTGCGGTCTGATCAACGCGGCACGCGCGCATATTCCCCTGGTCCTGACGGCGGGTCGGACTCCCATCACCGAGGCGGGTAATATTGGCAGCCGAGACTTGCTAATCCATTGGGCCCAGGAATCGTTTGACCAAGGGGCGATGGTCCGTGAATACGTCAAATGGGACTACGAGCTGCGCTCGTTCGATCAACTTGAGACCGTGGTGCGCCGCGCCTTCGCCGTCGCCATGAGCGAACCAAAAGGGCCAGTCTACCTCACCCTGCCGCGTGAAGTATTGGCAGAATCTCACAACGAGTTTACCTATGGAGAGAGGAGCGTGCTTTTCCCTATTACCGTCCCGTTTCCTGATCCTGACCGGATCGCCGAGGCGGCTGCCCTCCTCGCTCAAGCGTCGTATCCTCTGATTATTACGCGGACGTACGGGCACAACCCGGCGGCTGTCGCTGCGTTAGTTACCCTGGCTGAATCGTTCGCGCTGCCGGTCATCGAATATCCTTTCGCTGCCTATGTCAATTTTCCCGCCGGCCATCCTCTTCATCTCGGATTTGACCCCGGCACCTTGCTGCCAAAGGCGGATGTGATTTTAGTCATCGACAGCGACGTCCCCTGGATGCCGTCTGTACATAAGCTCAATGACCAAGCTCACATCATTCATCTTGGAGTTGACCCGCTGCACAGTCGCTACCCGATTTGGGGCTTCCCTACGACACTGGCGATCACCGGCGATACGGCAGCCGCAGTAACACAACTCGTTACTGCGATGAAAAGACTCAGTGTCGGACACGAAGAGGAAATCGGACAGCGATTCCAGCGTCTCAAGCAAGAACATGATGCCCAACGCGCCAGTTGGAAACGAGACGCCGAAGAAAAAGGCCGTTCTCAGGTGCTGACCTTCGAGTGGGTTTCGCATTGCCTCAACCAGTTGAAAGACGACGACATGATCTTCGTCAACGAATACGATCTGAGTCTTCGTCACATCGAGTTTAATACCCCGGGGTCGTATCTGGGGTTTTCGCCCGCTGGCGGCCTGGGATGGGGACTTGGCGGGGCCCTCGGGGTCAAACTGGGCGCGCCGGACAAGACGATTATCTCCGTCGTCGGGGATGGGACCTATATCTTTAGCGTTCCCAGTGCGTGCCATATGGTCTCGGCGATGTACAATCTGCCGATCCTCGTGGTTGTATGTAACAATGGCGGCTGGAGTGCCACACAACTGGCGACTCGCGCAGTCCATCCACAGGGGTGGGCGGTCCGTAGTGAAAATTTTCCCTTTGGCCGTTTTGCCACCCAACCGTCCTATGAGATGTTTGCCCAGGCTTGTGGTGGACATGGTGAAGTGGTGCGTACACCACAGGAACTGCCGGGAGCCCTGCAGCGGGCGCTACGCGTCGTTCGCGCAGAGAGACGCCAAGCGCTCGTTAATGTCGATTGTGGCAATGTCCGCGGATTTGGCGTGCACTGACACATAATTGCCGGTCGCTCGCCGACAAAAGACGCTAACAAAAATCGCTAGTTACACTCTCGCCCTGAGTACAGAGTGGTCCACAGCGTCCTCTTTCTCAAGAGTATCAAACTAACAGGTAGTTAACTTCTTGACATATTGTTAGAGAGGATTTCTGGCATGTTCTTTGCTGCCTGTAAAAATGATTTTCGCCCTTGACAGAATGCCCCTTCCAGGCTACGAATGCCCGGCTCTCACGACAACTCACAATCCTCGCAGGAGGTGGAATATGGTCACAAGATGTGTGACTGCCTGTATTGTGAGCGGCACGCTCGCAAGTGTTACGGTCCCTGGGAGCCCGCTGATACCCTCGGGACATAGTACCAGCGTAGTGGAAGCCAAAGCTGAGAACGCACACAGCTTTCAGTCAACCGTCACTCAACACCCGCAGACGACAGTTCGATCAACCCGTGTTGCCACTCCGATTACCCGGCGCTCACTGGGACAATTTCGCATGACTGCCTATACGCGCTATGCCAAATCTTCTCGTCACACGGCATCCGGCACCCGGCCGGCGGTAGGAAGAACGGTGGCGGTCGATCCGCGGGTAATTCCCTTTGGCACTCGCCTCCACATTGAAGGGATCGGGGTGCGTATCGCTGAAGACTCGGGGAAAAAAATCAAAGGGAAAAAACTCGATCTGTACCTCCCTTCGGTCCAGGCGTGTACGCGTTTTGGCATCCGCTCGCGCAAAGTGTACCTGCTCGACTGACGCAACCTCACTTCAGCTTTTTACCGTTCGGCTTACGTCGGGTCTGAGTCTGCGCCGCAGTTTTTTCGCCTCCGCCTGGGGGCGTGAAGATGCCCCGCTCTTGCATGAGGCGGATCTGGCGCCGAATGACCTTGGTTTTATATTCCGCGTGTTGCATCGGCTTACGATGCAACCAGAGATTTTTCGGGTAGATAGACTTTTCATAAATCAGCGATATCACTTCGGTGCGCAGATCTTTCATCCAGTTCATCAGGGGAGACCGGGCACGAAAATCGCGTAACGCCTCGACGTCAATCACTCCCCCACAGTACGACGAGCCAGAGCCATAGTCATGGCGCGAGATAATCCGCCCTTTGAAGTCGACGATCATAGAGTGCCCCCCGAACGCATCCACCGGTAACGGGGAGTCGGGCAGCAGATAATAGGTCCCGAGGTTGGGCGCGACCATATAACAGGTGTTATCGAGAGCGCGGGCACGATTCTGAATTTCCCACGCGCCGTTGCCCACGTGCGGTTCAGGATACGCCGGTCGGCAAATAACCTCGGCCCCATTCATCGCCAGCCCGCGGATGAGTTCTGGATACGACCCTTCATTGGCCATGCAGATGCCAACCTTGCCGATCTCCGTGTCCGCGACCGGAAAGAAGGCGTCCAACGATCGCCCGTGCAGCTCGATCCATTTGTCCCAGACATCGTGTGGACACACCGAGTGCTCAACAGGAAAGAGCGGGGAATTCTTGCGGTGGCGCAGAATCACTTTTCCTCGCGGGGAGAGGAGAAACACACTGTTGAAGAACAGTCCAGGAAATTCTGACTCGCGGGCTTTGGCGGTGGCTACGACATAGGCGTTAAACTCTTGCGCAAGCTTCCCGAGCAATGCGGTTTCAGGGCCGGGAATATCGATGGCAATTTCATTGGCGTACTTCTCATGATCCCAGTCGAAGACTTCGTCGGTGAATCCCTGCAACGCCCCTTCGGGAATCACAATTAGTCGCACCGGCAGGTCTAGACTCGACAGCCAACAGGCGGCGGCACACACCTCGTGCAGATGCTCAATGTTAGTCTTAATCTGTTCCCGTTTGAGTACCCCGCGCACCGTGGGGGAGACACCAACTGCCGTATACGCTTGCACCGTTTTCGCCATCGTTCCTCCTCTTATGACCTGCCTGATTACCGCGGCGGACGATAGCATGCGCCATGGGGGGAGGAAAGTCACAGCAAAAGCGGCTACGATCGGCGGCGAATACCTTATGACTCGTACCACAGACCAATTGCCGTCGCCTGTCTCCCCTATCCATCAGCGATTGCCCGTCGTCGCTCTGGTGGGGCGACCGAATGCAGGAAAATCGACCCTGTTCAACCGGCTGCTTCATCAACGCAAAGCGGTGGTAGATGACACGCCGGGCGTCACTCGCGATCGCAACTTTGCGCAGACGACCTGGCACGGGACTGCTTTTGTCTTGGTTGACACCGGCGGCATCGATTTGACCGAGACGGAAGGAGTGGTGGGCCGCGTCCAAGCGCAGACCCGGCTTGCCATCGACGAGGCGGATGCGGTGATTTTTCTCTTTGATGGACGAGAGGGACTCAACCCGGCTGATGCCGAAGCGGTCGCGCTTCTGCGCCGCAGTCAAAAGCCGATTTTCTTTGCCGTTAATAAAATCGATGGCGAAAAACAGGAAGCCGCCACGGTTGATTTTTTTGCCTTGGGTCTCGATCCTCTCTTTGCCGTTTCGGCCGCGCATGGCCGCGGTATTGCCGATTTGATGGATGCCGTGGTTGAAACTCTGTCACTGGAGAATAAGGGCGAACTCTCTGCGCTCAACCCCCAACCTTCTCCGTCCGAAGGGGTCCCCCTGCTGCGCGTTGCTATTGTTGGTCGGCCTAATGTTGGCAAATCTTCGTTGCTGAATCGCTTAGTGGGGTTTGAACGCTCAATCGTTGATGCCACCCCCGGCACGACCCGAGACGCGGTCGACAGTCTGATTGAATGGCAGGGGAAGCCGATGGTGCTGGTTGACACGGCCGGTGCGCGGCGGCGCTCGCGCGTGTATGAGCGTGTCGAGCAGGCCAGCGTCTTGGTTGCGCTAAAAGCGCTCGAACGAGCGGAAATCGGGTTATTGGTGATTGACGCAGTGGAGGGGATGACCGATCAGGACGTCCGTCTCGCACGCTATGCGTGGGACCGCGGGCGGGGGCTCATTCTGGTCGTCAATAAATGGGACGCCGTCCCGGCAGAGCGAAAGAATCAGAATCGTTACGGAGAAGACCTGCACGATTTTTTCCCCATTACCTCCTCACTACCAGTGGCATTTCTCTCTGCCCTCACCGGCGCACGAGTGAAACACCTGCTGCCCTTGATCGACCGCGTTGCCCGGGCGCACGCCACTCAGATCCCCACCGCGCAGTTAAACCGTTGCTTGCAGGATTGGAGCAGGCGCCTCCCTCCGCCGAGCTATAAAGGAAAGCAAGCGCGGATTTTTTATGCCACACAGGTCGCAACCAACCCTCCGCACCTCGCCGTCTTTACCAGTGCCCCAGAGGGAATCCCCCCCGCTTATGAACGATACCTGGAAAAACAACTCCGCGACACGTTTGATTTGCTCGGGACTCCAGTGAGACTCAGCTTCCGCGCGCGACGGAAAGAACGTGAGGGAGAAAAGGAAAAACGGTAACTGCTTGCCTATTACCGCCCGCTGGTGTCATCAGTCCTCACATCTGCTTGCTGAGTTCCGCTTGAAAACGGCGGATGCGTCGCGCGTTCGTGCCAAGATCGCCTTTGCCAACGCGCGAGCGAGAACGGACATTGACAAGCACGCCCTCGCCTTCGCGGCGAATGGTGATGGTGACATCATCTTTGAAATGGAAAACGGGAGTCGTTGCGACGGCGTGAAGCTCTCCTTGGGCGAGATCCTGAGCCGTCACTTCCCATCCCAAGGCCTTGGCCGTTGTCAGGGCGACGGCGAAGACATGTTCGTACGACTGATTGAAGCGTTGAGGTTGCAGATCGGCATACCGTGGGGTCTCGCCGGTTTTCACATCGTTAATCGTGGGCCAAACGAAGGCGGCAACCAACCTCGCACTAATCAGAACCGCTAAGAGGAGACCAATCCCCTGCAATATTCTTTTGATGCGCATCAGCTTTCTCAAACGTGCCTGATGCTGAAGGAAAACGGCCAGACTCGCTCAAGATTGCCAGAGTAAGCCTGGATCATCAGCAGCGGCAGGAACTCTCTGCTGACAGAGTTTACCCGAATTACCTGCAGTAGCTCGGATGGCAAATCCAAACTTAAAGCCCTTGCCCCCAGTTGCCATGAAAACCATAGGGTATCCGATGCGGCAGTTTTACTACGGCGAGCGGTTTATCGGCGACATTCTCCGCATCAAGGATGAGTAAATCGCTGCGGTTCTCCTCTTGTCGATAGATAACCGCGAGCAAGAAGCCTTCTCCTTCGCGCGCGTGAGTGGTCCGCGGCACGAATAGCGGTTCAGAAGTAAAGCCGGTAAGACCAAGGCTATGTTCGCTTCGCCGACCAGTTTGGTGATCATACTTGAGGATCGCATTAAAGAAGCCGCCATCGGCAGGAGTGCCGATCCGCCCGCCGGCATACCCGTAGCGGTAGGGAAGACCAGTATAGCGTTCGTCTAAGCGTGGGAACTCAGACGGGCAGTCGTCCAAAGGCTTTTCCTTGACTCCACCGCTGGCCAGATCAAACGTCCAACGGGTGAGCCGAGCCGTCCCTCCGCTCCCAAGGTCGTTCTTCTCAGCTCCGTCAAAGAGCGGTAACCGGGCAAAGCGACAAACGTCCGCTATCACTTGCCCATTCTCGCTGTAGGCGTTCATCGGGTGGAATACATAGCAAGGATCCATTGCAAACCAGCGCACTGCAGCGTTGCCACCGGCGCGAGGCATGACCCCGATTTTTGTTCCGAGTTCAGGTTCCCAGCGGATCGGAGCGCCGGAAGCAAAGTTTTCCCAACGGAAAGTAGCCGGGAAGACCATGAAGATCACGTATTCACGCGTAGTGATGAAGTCGTGCATCATCGTGGGAACGGGAACGTTAATCTCGTCACTGCGTACGATGTGCCCGTCAGCAGAGGCGACGTAATAACGTAAATAGGGCGGAAACGGGCTGTAGCCAAAGAACAGCAACTCGCCGGCTTCCGGGTCGATTTTGGGGTGGGCAGTCATCGGACCGAGCAGTTTGCCGTCGAAGTCATAGGGACCGATGGTTTGCAGGGTGTGAGGATCGAGTTCGTGCGGCGGCCCGGCTTCCCACAAAGCCAATAACTTTCCAGCATGGACGATGATGTTGGTGTTGGCGGCGTTGGGAAAGATCCCCTCGACGCGCGGATCGGAATTTGTCCAATCAGCCAGCCCGCCAAACAGGGCTTCTCCCGCCTCGCGCTCCCGTTTAAAACGCTCGGTACGTACCCAGCGGTTTCGATAGTGAGCTTTGCCATCACGAAGGGTGAGCGCGTGAATCATGCCGTCACCGTCGAACCAATGGTAACGGCCACGCGGGGCAAATTGTGGATTGGGGCCGTTACGATAGAGGGTCCCATCGAGCTCGCGAGGAATCTCCCCTTCTACCACCAGATCATGGATTTCTCCCTCCATCGGCCAGGGACTATAGTTGCCACGCAAAAAGACATCGTCAGGAAAAGGTCGGCTCATAATACGTTCCTCCTTATCTTTACCGCACGTTGCACACTCATCGCCGAGCGGCGCTGGGAGCCTGCCGATTTTGGCCCACTCACCGATAAGCGGCGCGACTGCGAGCGCAGCAGGCCACTTTGCCAGCGACGCAAAGATAGCACCAATAAGGCAAAGACTTCGCTCGGAGAACTGAAGGGGAAACGACCCGCGAGCGCCAGTGAGGTCACGCCGTGCCCGATTGACCATAAGACGTTGGCCTCCTGAGTGGCATCGATACCCCGGAGTCCAGACGCTTTCACCCACGCCGCTAAGGTATCCCGCATAATCGACCAACTGCGTCGTAAGCGCGTGAGTTGTTCCGAGGTGGGGATGAAGCCGGGAACTGAGTCCTGGAAAATGAGGCGATAGTATGCAGGATTGTCTAAACCGAACTGCACGTAGCGACGCCCCATTTCACGGAGCTGCGCCTCCAGGGTCGGCTCTCGCCGCGCGTTTTCCATCTCCGCGGCCAGCAAATCACCAGCCTGTAATCGTAGCGTGAGCAGCAGGTCTTCCTTGTTAGCAAAGTGTTGATAGATCGCGGTGGCACTGTACCCCAGTGCGCTGGCAATCTCGCGCATCGTCAGTCCTCGTGCGCCTTTCTCCTCGACCAAGCGAAGCGCTGCTTTAAGGATGTCATCACGTAAGGTGGGATTCGCGGCACGGGGCATAGTCGGCCTCTTTACGTAACGGCGTTACTTAACAATGTTACTTAACGTTGTCAAGTATACGCGTCATACCGATCCGCAGGCGAGAATTTCGTTTGGAGAGACAAAGAAACCGAGAGATTCGTCGCCCCGTTCAGAAGGGCAACCTGGGTGCGGGCAAAGTCATGGCACTGAGATGAACTCCAGTGCCGGCTCTGCATCGGTCAGCCGCCGATAGTAACACGCCGCCCGGGTTCGTCCCGCTGCGTCCTTGGTATGACAAACCCCGCCCTGGCGCGGGCGCACCCGATAGAGCAACGAATTCTGCTCGCAATTGACCCGGACCTCGACTAGGTCGAGCACATCGCCCGAGGTCTCGCCCTTGCGCCACAATTCGTTTCTTGAGGTCGACCACAGTACCGCGCGTCGGGTTTTGAGGGTTTCCTGCAAGGCTAATTGGTTGGCGTATCCAATAAACAGGACCTCGCGGGTATCGGCATGCTGCAAGACAACAGGGACAACCAGCTGGCTGGTCTCGGCAATTTTCCGCAGCTTGCCAAAATCGAGTGTGAGTGAGGTCCCTTCTTCTAAAAGATTCATCTAAGCCTCCTCGGACTTTCCTCGTGTAAATGAGTCGAGGAGTTTAACTGACTTGCGCGGCTCAAGCAGCACCCTTCTCGCCACAGTTCTCATCGTATATGGATGCCCTGAGTATATATGGTTGCTCTCTCTGCAACCTTTTGCTTGTTGGCTGCAACTATATAACCGTGGACAGTGATCCTCAGGACGATGCCACGCTGGTCGCACGGGTGCTGGCAGGTGACAAGGCTGCCTTCGGCGTGCTGATTGATCGGCATCGTCCGGGAACAACGAGACTCGCCCAACGTATGCTCAACGATTCGGCTGATGCCGAGGAAGTCGGGCAAGAAGCGTTCCTGCAGGCATTTCTCGGTCTGCGCCATCTCCGCACTCAGGACCACTTCGGCGCGTGGTTGATGGGGATCATCGTCAACCTGTGCCGGATGCGTCTGCGTGCACGACATGGGGTTAATCATGATCGACGCATCACCAACGAGAACATCGAGATTGAGGCTGAACCGTCTCCTGAAACACTCTATGAAGCGCGGGAATTACATCAGACAGTTCTGGCCGCTATTGCAACGCTGTCGCCCGAACAGCAACAAACTGTCCGACTCCATTACCTCGACGGGCTGGCGCTGTGGGAGGTGGGAGCGATCGTAGGAATGCCTATCGGCACGGTGAAATCCCACCTGCACCGCGCTCGCCATCAATTACGACTGGAATTAACCCGGGAATTGGCCGCAAAACAAGAACCTGATCTACAACCAAAAGCGAGGCATCATCATGATTGAAGTCATAGTTCATGAAGTCGTGAGGCATTCGCACAGCTCTCAGCCAGGAAAGTCACCAGTGATTTTTCTCAAAGAGCAGGACGGAGACCGTAGGCTGCCACTGCGGTTCAGTAGCGCAGAGGGTGAAGCCCTGGCAATGGTGCTGGCGGAATCGTCGGTGCCACGACCTATGACCCATGATCTAATCGCCCGCCTGCTTGAAGCCCTTGACGCGCACGTGGAGAAAGTAACCGTCTCCAGTCTTCATGGCGATATTTATTACGCGACGCTCAGGGTCAATGGAGGGGGTCGAGTGCGTGAGATAGACGCGCGCCCCAGTGATGCGTTGATCCTTGCCCAGATGGTTCATGCGCCAATCTTTGTCGAGTCGACGGTGCTCACGCAACCTGAGGCGGGTGTAATAGAAGATCTCGATCAAAGATCGTCACAGTCACAGAGGGATGGATTGCAACATGCCGCTCCAGTCGATGTGCATGAAATCAAAACTCCCCCCGGTCCGCGCGGTCACATCTTCATTGGCAATCTCCCCGAATTTCGCCGGGACCCGTTACAGTTTTTGATGAACCTCTCGCGCCAGTACGGTGATGTCGCTCGTTTCCGGGTCGGCCCCTGGAGCTACTGCCTTATCAGCCATCCCGATCACGTAAAGCACGTACTACAAGACCACAACCACAATTATTGTAAAGGACGCATCGCGCGGATTTTAGACTCAATTACCGGACAGAGCGTGCTGGTCAGTGAAGGCGACGTTTGGCGTCGTCAGCGCCGATTGACTCAGCCTGCTTTCCATCGCCAACGCATCGCCGCCCTTGCCTCGGTTATGACTGAGACGACTGCGTCTCTATTAGCGCAGTGGCAAACGTATGTGGACCGGACCCAGCCGTTTGATATTTGGCAGGAGATGCAGAAATTTGCGCTCGGCATCGTCAGTCGAACGCTCTTCAATACCAACCTCACAGGAGCAAGCGACGAGATCGAATGGGCCGCAACCATCATGGTCAAATATCTAAATTATCGCTTCACCCACCCGTTTACTTTGCCGCTTTCTATTCCGACCCCCAGGCATCGTCAGTTTCAGCAGGCGGTCCGGCAGGTCGATGCAGTCGTCTATCACATCATCAACGAACGCCGTCGCACCGGCCAGGAGGCAAACGATCTCCTATCCCTACTCATGCAAGCACGAGACGAAGAAACCGGCGAAGGCATGAGTGATCAGCAATTACGGAGCGAGGTATTGACCTTCCTGTTCGCTGGGTACGAAACCACGGCCAGCGCCCTGATGTGGACCTGGTACCTTCTTGCCCAATATCCACAGGTAGAAAAGCGACTCCGCGCCGAACTCACGACCGTATTGAATGGCCGGATGCCAGCCTTTGCCGATCTGCCCCAGCTGTCCTATACCAGAATGGTGCTAGAAGAATCCATGCGCGTGTATCCACCCGGGTGGGGATTCGAGCGCAAAGCCATAAGTGACGACGAGATTGGCGGGTATCATGTTCCGGCCGGTTCGCTCCTGCTCCTTTGCCCCTATATTACTCATCGCCGTCTGGACTTGTGGCAAAACCCGGAAGCATTCGATCCCGAACGGTTCACCCCTGAGCGCTCGCTCGGTCGTCCGCGCTACGCCTACTTTCCCTTCGGCGGCGGGCCGCGCCAGTGTATCGGCAACGAATTCGCCATGATGGAGTGCCAGTTAATTGTGGCAATGACCATGCAGCGGTATCAGTTACGTCTTGTTCCTGACCATCCCGTCGAGCCAGACGCGATGGCCGCTACACTTCGTGCCCGGCACGGCATTCACATGACGCTTCACCAAGTGTGAACTGTCGTGAGGAAAGTGTAAAACGGAGAGGAACCTCCAAGGTGTTTCACTACCGACTCTTGTTCTCTTGCTTTCTGTTGTGATTGGAACGTTGCTGGCGCTGTGTCACTGCAGCCGCCATCGGCTTGAACAAGGCGAAAAAACCACGGCGCACGTCACTGATCGGACGGAGGAAGTCTTCGCTCGCCAAGAGCGGACTATCCGCGGCGGTGTCGACATACACCGCTTCAGGACTGCAAAGGATGGTGGCGGTCGTGGTTTCTTCCCCTTGTGATCCTGCTCGGGTGCCTTTGATCACTCCTCTTTTTCCCGTAGAGGCCGGCGAGAAGGTCGTTACCGTAAAACCGAGATGTTCCATCGCCTGAGAGGCGCGCTGATTGGCTTGCTCACAGGGAGGAACATCCGGAATCGCCTCGACATGTACGCCATCCACGCCACAAGCGATCGTGACGGTCACAGCTTCTTTGCCCGCACTTCCGTCCCGGGTCGCACGCACCAGACTGGTCTTTTCATCGGAGGTTGGAGACACAGTTTGTGCGGTGTAACCGAGGCGTTCAACCGCCCGCGTCGAGATTGTTCTCGCCTGGTCACAGGTTAAGGCCGGCTCGAAAATGGTATAGAACTGCGACTCGGCTGATTGACAGGCAGTGGCAGCCGTCAATACCTCTACACAGAGAGCCCAGAGAAAGGCTTTTGCCAATCGCATACAGACATGACTCATTTCAATTTCCCCAGTAACGCCTTTGCCTCTTGTAAGTCTTTGGTGTCAAACCCTTCGGTAAACCAGTTGTAGATGTCGGATAACATCCTGTGCGCTTCGTAGCGTTTGCCTTGGCGTTGCCATAATTGCGCAAGGCTCATCACCGCCCGCAGCTCCAGCGACTTCGCTTGCTGCTTGCGGGCAATTTCAATGGCCTTGTGAAAACACTCCTCCGCCTCTTGCTCCACCTCCGCCTGGGTGTTGGGTGTTAAGGGCTGGGTGCTGGGGTTCTTGGACTCCGGACCCCGGACCTCGGACTGCTCCAATAAACCGATACCCTCGCCGCGGCACTGTCTCGATAAAGCGTGGAGATTGCGCGTTGTCTCCTAACGCAAGACGGATTTCCTGAATGTAGCGCTTAAGCCCCGCTGCACTCACTCGTGCCCCGGGCCAGACTGTGGCTAAGATCTCTTCTTTGGTCATCAACTGCCCGGTACGTTCAATCAGGCAGCAGAGTATGTCAAAGGTCTTGGGGCGCATGGCGATCACCGTGTCATCACGCCACAACCGGGCGTTGGCCGGGTCCAAGCGGAACGGGAGAAAGTGATATTCCACTTCTGTTTTCATTGTTCGCCCCTCAAATACTACCGTAACGGTACCGCAATACTACCGTTTGCCTCTCCTTGTCTACTACACTCTCTGTTATCTTCTCTCTAGGTCAAGTCTCTTCTCGTCAGCGTATCGATCACATCACACATACCCACCAGGGAGGTGGATCATGCTTAATCTTCACATCACCCGGCGGCAACTGACAACTGTCGTTATTGCGAGCCTCGTCTTCGTTGCTTCTGTCGCATTTGCCGTTTCGAGAACATCAGGCAGTTTTGCAGCCAAGAAAGCCGCACCGGAGACGATCCCCGCCACCGGCATAGGACTCTCAGTTGCTTGGCCTTGACCTCTATTAAGCCGCTCATTCGTACACCGCACGGCCGGGAGCGCTTAAATCCTCCTTTTCCCCCTTTGGCAAAAGAGGAAAGCGCGAAGCGCAGGGGGATTTTTGTAGTTAAGAGAAGGCCTTCGGATTTTGCCATTCCCATCTCACATCGTCGATGAACAAAGCCACACTGCTACCGAATCGGTACCACAATACTACCGGAATACTACCGCAGTCGCCGGAATGAATTTCTACCTTCTCTGATTGTGACGAACAGAGGAGATACCCCGTGCATTGGGTTGGTCGGCCTATCACAATTTGTCTCTCTCGCTGTCGCGCCCCGCCGTGATCTTCAGGGGACAGGGGGACTAAAGCAAACAACGATCATTCATTAAGGAGGATGATATATGCGCTGCATTCGTTGGATGTGTTGGGGATGGACACTGCTCCTCTCAATTTGTTGGACCTTTTTTCCGACGCCTGCCGTCGCCGAACTGAAGCCGGGTGACAAGCTGGATAAATCCAACTGCCAGGAAGCGAAAGACCTTTTGCCCGAATACGTAATGGAGAAATTCTGCGCTGGGCAGTATACGGCGGACATCATCGAGGTCAAAGACGAGGCCTTTCAGTATAGTAAGAAGTTTCGCGACGCCTCGGAGGCAAATGCCGGAAAGTATTACGTCACCGACAATGGCTACATGTACGAAACCGCGACCAAGACCTGGCCACACTTCTGGTACGGCTATCCCTTCTCTCATCTCGACGAGAAAGACCCACAAGCGGCGTATAAGATTATGTACAATCATCAGGTCGCGCGCTTTCAGGTCGACGACGTGTACTGGTTCCTCGCCGTCAAGTGGGCAACCCCAAGTGGTTTCGACCGCTCGGTCGAGTTGGGTGCCTATGTCCGTTGGAATATCGGTCGCCACTCCGGACCGCCGACTGATAATCCGGATGACTGTTACCTCAAAGACATGAATTTTGGTGTCAGTCCATATGATGTGGTGGGCGTTGCTACCATGAACTGGTGGCATACCGATCCGGAGAAATGGCAGTCCACGTACGCATTCGTACCGAGCATCCGCCGCGTACGCCGCCTCTCGGCCGCGAATTCGTCGGAGGGGTTATACGGGTCGACTATCGCCCGCGATGACGTGTACGGCTGGGGCGGAAAAATTCAATACATGAAGTGGAAGCTGGTTGGGGTGCGGGACATGCTGGTACCAATTGCTCCCAGCGGCATGGAGAAGGCTATGGTTGCCGGTGAGCCGGCGCCAAAGAAACTCGCGGCCGATCCGGGCTTGATCACCAATCGCGGACAAATTCCGTTAGGGCAAGTCGTGCGTATTACCTGGTCGCCAGAAGAGCGCGTGACGGTAGGGTATGAGGAACCGAACTGGCAAGGGGTCGCCTGGGCACCAACGCAATTGAAGCTGGCAAGACGCAAGTGTTGGATCGTCGAAGCGGAACCGAAAGATCCGTACTACGCCGTGGGCCGACGGGTTATTTATATCGACAAGGCGGCCTATTGGGCCTATTGGTCGACGCTGTACGACCGGTCCGGCGAATACTGGCGCACCCAGATGTTCATGGAAAAGATGGCCTACACGCCCGGCCGAGACATGACCGTGCGCCATCCTTTCTGGTACGTCAGCGAAGATGTGCGGCAGAACCGCGCGACCTTTTTTGATGCCCAATCGAAGGGATACTACACCGAGTATGAACTCGGCTTCCCAGACACCACCTTCACCACCACCAACTTGTCGGCGATGGGGAAATAAGCGGCAAAACCGGCCGGGGCGTGCCAAAGCGCGCCTCGGCAAGTCACTATGAGTTTGTAAAACGCGCCAGCCCTAAGGACTCTTTCCCGCCTTGAGGGATTCGATCTGCTTACGCACGGCGGCAGCGGTTGGGGCCTTGGGCGCCAGTTCAAGAAACCGCTCGTAGGCCGTGATGGCCCCCTTGATGTCGCCCTTGCTTTCTAACGCTTCACCCAGGTTGACGTAAGGAGCGGGATACTTGGGATCAATACGAATCGCGTCCCGCCATTCAGCGATCGCTCCATCAAGGTCGTTTTTTCGTGCCAGGACATAGCCAAGATTGTTATGCACCGGGGCCGAGTTTGGCACCAAGGCTAAAGAAGCGCGATACGCCGCTAAGGCCGCGTCGAGATCCCCCCGCTCTTGGAGGGTATCACCCAGATCTGCTTGTACCCCAGCATTACGAGGATCGAGCCGCGCCGCCTCGCGCAACTCGGCAATCGCTTCGGGCAGTTGACCATCGCCGCGCAGTGCCATGCCCAGACTCTGATGCGCTCTGACCAACCCAGGATCGAGTCGCAGCGCCTCGCGCCATTGCTCGATCGCTTTGTCATGGTCGCCATGATCGTAGAGTTCCTCTGCCGCGATCATCGCCGCCTGGGCCTGAATTTGCCGCCGCTCCGCTTCTGATAACCCACCTTGAGCATAAGCCGGAGCCGAGAGCCACTTCCCACTTGTGAGCAGCATAGTGAGAAGGAGGAGTGAGATCCGGTTGCGTGTCCGCTTTTTTCTCTGCATTGCTATCTCTTTCCTCGTCAGAATCTTCATTGAATGGTCTTATCTTACCCTTCGCTCTCTACGACGCGCGCAGTTTGTAGCATGGCATTCTCGTCTTCGCCACGACGCGGATTGCAGAGCCGCAAACCGACAAAACCGGGATAAAACTGCCAAACAAACAGACCAACACCGGGAAAGTGTTCTTAAATAGGAAATATAATTCCTGTTAACTAATTATTATTGTGAAGAGAAATAAAAAGAGAAAAATAATACTTGACAGAGAAAAATAAGCGCACTATGGTTCCTCTACATTTCCGAATAGGAATACGACAAACATGTTGACGGGCTCATCTGCTAAAGCCGACTCACCGGCGAAAGCCGCAGCATCAGCGTGGACTGACGAACTCACGACGGCCGATGCGCAGTTTCTTTCGGCATTGGGCAAGCGCATCCGCGAACTGCGGGAACAGCGCGAAACGACTCGCAAGCTGCTAGCGCAAGCGGCAAACATCTCCGAGCGTTACCTCGGACAGCTCGAGTCCGGAGAGGCGAATGTCTCAATTATGCTCCTGCGCCGGATTGCCACCGCGCTCAATATCACCCTAGGTGATATCATGACGCCGGAATACAAGGATTCGGTGGAGCAGAAGTTGATTCACCGCTTTCTCCAGCAAGTCCCTGCCCATCGCCTGGAGGATGTACTCTTTCGTTTGCTGCGTGAAGTTGATCACGAACAGGCCGCTCGTCACCAGCGTATCGCTCTGCTCGGCCTGCGCGGGGCCGGTAAAACTACCCTGGGCGGCATGCTCGCCCAGGATTTGCAGCTGCCGTTCATCGAACTTGACCGGGAGATCGAGCGCGAGACCAGCTTACCCTTGAACGAACTTTTTGCCCTGTATGGACAAACCGGGTATCGCCGCATCGAGCGTCGCTGTTTAGAGAAGCTAGTAAAAGAGTACGACCGTGCGGTCATCTCGGTCGGCGGCGGAGTAGTGTCGGAAGCAGAAACCTTTCAGTTCTTACGTGCCCACTGTCGGACTGTATGGTTAAAGGCCAAGCCAGAGGAGCACATGGCAAGGGTCATTGCTCAAGGCGACCTGCGACCGATGGCTGGCAACGATGAAGCGATGGAAGACTTGAAGCGTATTCTTTCCGCGCGGGAGCCCCTGTACGGCAAAGCAGACGTGATCGTGGATACCTCTGGGCAGACACTGGAGGAAAGCTTCACTGCCTTGCGGCATCTGGTCAGGGTGTGAACGACGAAAAGGAGGAAGCACATGGGACTTGCAGCCGAAGCGTCAGTGACAGAGCTGCGCTCGCCCTCAGTTGATTACCAGATCCAACCGGACCACTATAATCATTGGCGGCTCGTGTTCGACGGTCCGGTAGCGACGCTCACAATGGACATACAGGAAGACCGTGGGTTGCGACCAGGCTATAAGTTAAAGCTCAATTCCTACGATCTCGGCGTCGATATTGAGCTGCATGACGCCTTGCAGCGCCTTCGTTTTGAACACCCGGAGGTCCGCACGGTCGTCATTACCAGTGCCAGAGACCGGATCTTCTGCTCCGGCGCGAACATCTTCATGCTCGGTCTGTCATCCCACGCCTGGAAGGTCAATTTCTGCAAATTCACCAACGAAACGCGCAACGGTATCGAAGACTCTAGCCGCTATTCTGGGCTCAAGTTCATCGCCGCTTGCAATGGGACGACCGCGGGTGGCGGGTACGAACTCGCCTTGGCCTGCGACGAGATCATTTTGGTTGACGACCGTTCGTCGGCCGTGAGCTTGCCAGAGGTGCCGATGCTGGGGGTGTTGCCCGGGACTGGCGGGTTAACCCGCCTAACCGATAAACGCAAAGTGCGCCATGACCACGCGGATATCTTTTGCACTACTACGGAAGGGATTCGCGGCCAGCGGGCAAAGGATTGGCGACTGGTCGATGAGGTCGCGAAACCCGCGCAGTTTGCTGATCAGGTTAAACGTCGCGCGCTCGAGCTGGCAGCGCAGAGTGATCGGCCGAACAATACGCAGGGAGTTCTACTTCCCCCACTTAAACGAGCCATCGACACGGCTGGGTATCACTACGAGTTTGTCGATGTACAGATTGACCAAGGAGCACGGCGTGCCACCATTACGGTAAGCGCCCCACCCCGACCTCAACCTGACGATATGACGGAAATTCTCCGCCTGGGCGCGCGGTGGTGGCCGTTGCAGATGGCGCGCGAGCTGGATGACGCCATCTTGATGTTGCGGACGAATAATCTGGAGATTGGCACCTGGCTGCTCAAGACGCAAGGAAAAGCCGACCTGGTGTTGGCCGCAGATGCTGCGCTCGCGCAGCATCAATCGCACTGGTTTGTGCGTGAGGTGATGGGGATGTTGCGCCGCACGCTCGCCCGGCTCGACGTCTCGTCACGCACCTTATTTGCTCTGGTTGACCGGGGTTCGTGCTTTGCCGGCACGTTACTTGAGTTGGCCTTGGCCGCCGACCGCGTTTATATGCTACAGACTGAAGACGTCGCCGAAGCACCTACCCTCACCGTCTCTGAACTGAACTTCGGGCCTTACCCAATGGTGACCCATCTCACTCGTCTTGAGCGCCGCTTCTCCCAAGATACTACAGCAATCGACAAGCTCCGTTCGTCTGTAGGCCGCGCTCTCGATGCAACTGACGCGCAAGACCTGGGATTGGTCACCTCAGCTCCTGATGAACTAGATTGGGACGATGAGCTTCGCATTGCCCTCGAAGAACGGGCGAGTCTCTCGCCTGACGCGCTGACTGGGATGGAGGCAAATCTCCGCTTCGGCGGGGTGGAGTCGATGGAGTCGCGCATCTTCGGGCGTTTGTCAGCCTGGCAGAACTGGATCTTTATCCGGCCCAATGCAGTCGGTGAGTTGGGTGCACTGAAGGTGTACGGTTCTGGTAACAAGGCGAAATTTAATTGGGAACGGGTATAGAGCCACGAGTAGGGGCGACCGGCCGGTCGCCCCTACCGACGAACGAGAGGAGACGGCAATGAACATCAACTACAACGAAAAAATCCCTAACAATGTCAATCTTTCCACCGACAAGACGCTGCAACGCGCCCTGGAGCACTGGCTGCCGAACTATCTGAAGTGGTGGGATGAGATGGGGCCGGACGGAACCCAGAACTTTGATGTTTACCTGCGCACGGCAATGAGCGCCGATGCGTCCGGCTGGGCGCATTTTGATTACGTCAAAATGCCCGAGTACCGCTGGGGGATTTTTCTCGCCGCGCCAGAGGAAAGTCGCCAAGTCAACTTTGGCGAACATAAGGGCGAACCGGCGTGGCAGGACGTACCAGGTGAGCACCGCGCCAATCTCCGGCGTATCGTCGTCACTCAGGGTGATACTGAGCCAGCCTCTGTCGAGCAACAGCGCTACCTCGGACAGACCTGCCCGTCACTCTACGACCTTCGCAATCTGTTCCAGGTCAACGTCGAAGAAGGGCGTCATCTGTGGGCCATGGTCTACTTGCTGCACCGCTATTTCGGCCGCGACGGGCGCGAAGAGGCCGAAGCGCTGCTTCAGCGCCGGTCGGGCGATGCCGATAATCCGCGCATCCTCGGCGCGTTCAATGAGAAAACGCCAGATTGGCTGTCATTCTATATGTTCACCTACTTCACCGATCGTGATGGAAAATTTCAACTCTGCGCTCTGGCAGAATCGGGCTTTGATCCGCTGGCACGCACGACGCAGTTTATGCTGACCGAGGAGGCGCATCACATGTTCGTCGGTGAGTCAGGGGTAGCGCGAATCGTTCAGCGCACCTGTGAAGCGATGCGTGACCACAAGATCGACGCCCCAGACAAGCTGCGTGCGTTAGGCGTGATCGACCTCGAAACGCTGCAGCGTTACCTCAATTTCCATTACAGCGTCACCCTCGACCTATTCGGCGCAGACCAATCCTCCAACGCCGCGACCTTCTACAGCACTGGCTTGAAAGGTCGTTACGACGAAACCAAAATCAAGGATGACCATGTCCTAAAAAATGATACGTATAAGATTCTCGACGTGATAGACGGTAAGTTGGTGGAGAAGGAAGTGCCGGCGCTGGTTTCTCTGAACGAGCGCTTACGCGACGAATTTATCAAAGACTCGATCCGCGGCGTGAGTCGATGGAATAAGGTCTGCGAAAAGTACGAGATTCCTTTCCGCCTGCAGGTGCCGCACAAGGCGTTCAACCGTCGGATCGGTGCGTTCGGCGGGCTGCGCATTGCGCCTGGCGGTCATATCATCTCCGAAGCTGAGTGGAACGCTAACGTGCGCAATTGGATGCCTACCGACGAGGATCGTGTGTTTGTCGGCTCATTGATGGGCCGTGTCGTCGAGCCGGGCAAGTTCGCCAATTGGATCGCGCCACCGGCAGTCGGCATCAAGGGAAAACTGATTGACTTCGAGTACGTGCGATTTAACTAGGCGAAGATTAACAGGTGAAGGAGGATGCTGCGTGAGAGTGGAAAATCGCCATAAGCAATTGGTGTTTCTGTATCGTAGTGGCAAGTCGCTACTGCTGATCGGGTGTCTTTTCTGCTTAATGCTGCTGGCAAAAGCTCAGGCCCAGGATGCCGACGTCGGCCTCCCGGTGCAACCGGCACCGGAGGTCCGGCTAACGGGTATTCTCGAATTGCCGACGAAACCCCAGGTCTCTGCCTACCCTGTGCTCAGCGTCTGGGTCGACGGGACGCAAGGAACCTTTCGAGTCAGCCGCGTCGAAGCCGTACTTCCGGCCTACCCAGCCGAAGAGGAATTACAAAAGGTGTCCGGGCTCGGCCTGCGCTTGCTGGCAGAGAAGTCAGTGCTCACGATGTTGCAGGCTTCCGAGATGCACAACCGGCCGGTTGTTTTGCGCGGGTGGTTACGTGTCACAGAAGGGATACTGCAGGTCCAGTCTGTAAGTCCTGCCGGTCCATAAACCATTTTCCTCGCCAACGCTGCGCCTCGACTACGAAATCGTGCGTAGCTTGTAGCGCTGGATCTTGCCGGTCGCAGTTTTGGGGAGGTCGGCCATAAACTCCACCCACCGTGGATACTTGTGTGGTAAAGTCCGTTCCTTCACAAATTGTTGTAGCTCCGCAGCCAGCGTCGCCGACGGCGTGTAACCATCCTTTAACACTACAAAGGCTTTTGGCTTGAGCAGCCGATTCTCGTCCTCCCAACCAACAATCGCCGCCTCGAGAACGGCAGGGTGCTGAAACAGCAGTCCTTCGACTTCAGCCGGAGAGACCCACTGACCCGAGATTTTTAACATGTCATCCGAACGACCACAGTACCAATAAACTCCTTCGGCATCTTGATAATACTTGTCGCCAGTGCGAATCCACTCGCCAAGCAGCGCACGCCGGGTGGCGTCGAGTTTATGCCAGTAACCAGTGGTGATACTTCCGCCTCGTACCAGGAGGTCGCCAATGTCTCCCTGTTGTACGTCCTGCCCATTTTCGTCAACGATCCGCAGATCGTAACCTCGAACTGGGAACCCTGAGCTTCCGGGTCGCACCTGTCCTGGTCGGTTCGAGAGAAAAATGTGGCCAATTTCCGTTGAGCCGATGCCATCGAGAATTTCTATACCAAACCGTTCGCGCCACCGCATAAATAACTCACCCGGGAGCGACTCACCCGCGGATAAACATAACCGTAAGCTGGAAAGATCGTACTTTTGCTCCGCATCTTTTACCTGCAGCATGGCGGCATACAATGTCGGCACCCCGAAAAACAAGGTTGGGCGATAGCGCTGCATAGCGGCAAACATACTGTCTGGTGTCGGTCGTTCGGAGACCAAGACAGCCGTCGCCCCCACATGCAGCGCGAAGTACAGTCCTCCACCCAATCCATAGGCAAAAAACAATCGCGGCGCCGCCAACGTGATGTCGTTCGTCCCGATAGCCAGGACCTCGCGCCCGTAGGTCTCAGCACAGTAGAGCAGGTCACGGTGCAGATGGACAACGCCCTTTGGTGTTCCAGTTGAGCCGGAGCTATACAGCCAGAGCGCGGCATCTTCACGATGCGTCTGTTCAGGTTCTAAGGTCGGCGATTCTTGCTGTAGTAGATCAGCGAAGGAGAATACGTCCCCTTGTCCTACTCCGATAACGAGGCGATGGCGGAGCCAACGCGACTGTGCTGCCGCCGGCACCACGACTGGCCAGACCTCACTCGATACGACAACGATACCGGCGCGGCTATCGTTCAGCAGGTACGCATAGTCCTCGGTACGCATGAAGGTATTCACCGGGACCGGAACCGCGCCGATTTTGATCGCGCCCCAAAAGCTGTAGACAAACTCGGGGGAGTCCAAGGCCACGAGCAGAATCCGCTCTTCTGGTCGTACTCCTAAATGACGAAGCGCGTTTCCCGCGCGGTTCACGCTCTCAGCTAGTTGGGCATAGGTGATTTCCTGGTCGGCCCAACGCAGGGCAATACGATTTCCGCGGCCTTCAGCAAAGTGGCGATCAATAAAAGCGGACGCAGCGTTGAAGAGTTCCGGGATATCGACAATAGACACAGTGGACTTTGCTCCTTTCCTTCCCCCTCATGAGAGTCTTTACCTCTCGGCGCCCTTTATATCCCTATTTTTGCGTAGCGTATATTGTTGTTGAGGTAGGGGCACGGCGGCGCCGTGCCCTTCTACACTTCTTGACATACATCAAATCGATCTTACATTTCCCTCAGCAACAACGGGTGCCGGCACCCCGAAGCGTAAAGAAAAAATTTAGGAGGTTATTATGGCACTCATTCGCTTTTCGCCACGCTTTGATCCCATTGACGCATTGCTCAGCTTGCAACGCGAGCTGGATCGGTCGTTTGAGAATCCGTTAAGTTTTGATCTTGGTCTGTCTGGCCGCGGCGTCTTCCCGCCCATGAACGTCTTTAACACCCCCGATGGTTATGTTGTTCGCCTGGAAGTTCCTGGGGTTGCTCCCGAGCATATCAATATAGAGAGCCACGATCGTACCCTGACCATTAGTGGTAAACGAGAAATCGCTGCTCCTGAGGGAGCGAGCTTTCATCGTCACGAGCGGAGTGGGAACGAGTTCTCACGTTCACTCCAGTTGCCCGCTGATCTTGATTTGACCCGTGCTGAAGCTTCTTGCAAACACGGGATGCTCACCATTCATCTTCCGAAAAAAGAAGAGGCAAAGCCGCGTCAGATTACGGTCAAGGCTGCGTAACTGAAGTACGTTTCAGAAGGAGGTAATCAGACCATGACAGAGAAAGAAATGACGACTTACAAGAAACAAGAACTCAGCGAAAATGAACATACGCGCCCAGGACGAACGTTCGTGCCTGCGGTTGATATCTACGAAAACGCAGACAGCCTCTGGTTACGAGCGGACATGCCGGGGGTAGACGAACAATCCATCGCAGTCAACGTCGCCGACGGGGTCCTCTCCATCGAGGGGCACGTCTCGGTAAAAGACTACGAAAATCTTGCGCCCGTCTATACGGAGTACAACGTCGGTAATTATGCTCGCCGCCGCTTCACGCTGTCGAACGCGATTGACACCGACTGTATCAGCGCACGGATGACGAATGGAGTACTCGAACTCGAGTTACCGAAGGCCGAACGAGCCAAACCGCGGCGTATCACTGTCTCGGCTAATTAAGTCACACGGGGGCGTTCTCGAAGGAGCGCCCCTCGTTTCTCTTTTTCTCTCGGTTATCGTTCTTACTCGCACTGGACTCTTGCTCCTCCACATTTTGTGGTAGAGTTCTTACCGCTTGGGGTTCTATGAATCACAGCGGCCCTACTCCACAAGAACTACGACAGGCTTTGCATGAGGCGGCTGATTGGGTAGCTTCCTATTTAGCGCATGTAGGAGACCTCCCGGTTCTTGCGCGTGTCACTCCGGGTGAAATCTCCGCTTCTTTACCTCAATCGGCTCCACTGCAAGGCGAACCACTTGAAGAGATCCTAAAAGATGTTGATCGACTGATCTTGCCGGGAATCACGCACTGGAATCATCCGTCGTTTTTCGCTTACTTTGGCATTAGCGGCTCCGGTCCCGGTATTGTCGGGGAGTTGATCGCGGCCGCGCTCAACGTGAACGCTATGCTGTGGCGAACCTCCCCGGCTGCTACCGAGCTCGAGCAGCGAACTCTAGCCTGGGTCGCCGAGATGCTTGGCCTCCCTACCACGTGGTTCGGAGAGATTACTGATACCGCTTCCGCTTCCACACTCTACGCTTTGGCGGCAGCCCGCGAAGCGGCGGGCTTGGACATCCGCGAGCATGGTATGGCCGGACGCAAGGACTTACCGCCGCTGGCTATTTACTGCTCAACCCAAACTCATAGTTCCATCGACAAAGCCGCCATTGCACTCGGCATCGGAAGGCGCTGGATTCGCCACATTGAAACGGACGCTGAGTTCTGCCTGCGTCCAGACCTGCTGGAAAAAGCAATTATCGACGACATCGCTGCCGGAGTGAGACCTCTTGCGGTGGTGGCGACCGTTGGCACCACTTCGACCACTAGCATTGACCCTGTCCCGGCTATTGCGGACCTCTGCGAGCGCTACGGTCTCTGGTTGCACGTCGACGCCGCGTACGGGGGCGCAGCGGCCTTAGTGCCATCGCATCGCGGTGTGCTGGCTGGATGCGAACGCGCGGATTCGCTGGTGACTAATCCTCATAAGTGGCTGCTGACACCGATTGATTGCAGTCTTCTTTACACTCGCCGCCCAGATGAACTGAAGCGTGCATTTTCACTGGTCGCCGAATACCTTCGCACTGAAGAATCCGAGGTTATTAACCTGATGGACTATGGTTTGTCACTGGGACGGCGTTTCCGCGCGCTCAAACTGTGGATGGTGATTCGGGCATACGGGCGTGAAGGACTCGCACAGATCATCGCAGGTCATATAAAAGAAGCCCAATGGTTAGCGGCACAGATTGATGCCGAGCCTGAGTGGGAACGCCTCGCGCCAGTGCCGTTTTCCACGGTCTGCTTTCGTCATGCTCCCGACCGGATTACCGACCTCGAAGCGCATAACACTGCCATCCTTGGAGCAGTCAACGCCAGCGGCAGTGCTTTCTTGTCACACACCAAACTGCATGGGCAGTATGCGATCCGCGTCGCGATTGGCAATCATGCAACTACGCATGAGCACGTCGCGCGGCTGTGGGAATTGTTACGGCAGAGCGCTCTACAGTAGCCACTCGGCATTCTCGATGTCAACGGTCTTGGATGAAGTTAGCGTACGAGGAATGACCATAGTGTCACAGTCTACAGAGCGCGTTTTACCACGTAAGAAAGTAAAAGGTTCCTGCCCACCTATTACTGCTCAACGCTTCAGCTTGCTGCCGCCCCTGGAATGGTCGCGCTGCGCATCGCGGTCACAGAAGGAAATCCTCGCCAGCAAGTGAAAGCGGCAGGGGGAACGAGGCATCCTCAGCCCCAGCTCTGGTACTGACGGCAGGATCGCGTCATTGTCTTGGGGCTGGCCTCGCGGATTGTGAGCAAGACAGGTTCTTATATGTAGCCAGGCGAATGTTCCTACCAATAGCCGTATAGAGGTGGCTATGTGTAGACCATTCTGTCTATTCGTAGGAAGATATTTCTGCTAATAAGAACAAATAGTGTCGTTCAATTAAAGTCAGCGGGCACGTGAATCAATCACCAATGGATATGTCAATTGAAAGCTGTTCTCGTGTAACGGTTTACCTGCGGTTGGCGTTAGGCATCGCGTTTCTTTCAGCCGTTGCTGACCGGTTCGGATTGTGGGGCGCACCCGGAGCGAAGAATGTCGCTTGGGGAAACTTTGATAGCTTCCTGGCTTATACCGCTACGCTTAATTTTTTTCTTCCAAGCTCGTTGATTCCTGCCATCGGCTGGATTGCCACGTGTGCGGAAATATCTTTGGGAGTGTTGCTGATTGTCGGCTTTCGGATTAGGGAAACAGCTTTTATAAGCGGCGTGCTGTTGTTTCTCTTCGCTACGGCAATGACCACGGCATTAGGTGTGAAAGTTCCGTTGGATTACTCTGTATTTTCGGCATCGGCGGGAGCATTCCTACTTGCAGCGCAGGGGAAAAGCCCCTTGAGCGTTGACGGGTTATTAAGTCGAAAAGAGGCGCCTTCCGATGGCATCGGGCGGTAGAGCCGGTAGGTTACTACCAACAAGGAGGAGTCTATGGCTGATCCCATCGAAGCCTTGATCCTTAATCTTCTAGAGTGGATTGGTCCTGACTCACGCCCCTACGCCGAGGTTATCGAAGCGTGGCGCACGTCCTGCCCACGACTTCCCATATGGGAGGAAGCCAACTCTAGGGGTTTCATCAATCACGAGCACCAAGCGGGTGTTGGGGTCTTCATCTCCGTCTCCCCTGTGGGGCGCGCTTTCCTCAAGGGGCAAGACGACACCAGCGGTCCGCGCAGGATCAGAGTGAAGGAGAACAATTGAAGCCGAGCCGCAGAGAAATACCGAAGGGTTACCTTGAGACCTGCTCTCGGCCAGCGGCCTAACCAACCTACTCAAGGCATCATCTGAGATGTGTAAAATGGTGCGCAGTAGCCATAAGGAGCATTAGCGACAATGCGGCATGACTTTTTCCGCAAACAGGCGCATAGAACGTATCACAAGATCATGAGGGAGACCGCCAAAGTTCATCCAACAGAGTACCTCCCCTACACCCGCTGCTTTCATCTCCTGTACCCGATCAACAATTCGCTCTGGTGAGCCGAACAGGACGGTTTCTTGTACAAGTTTTTCCCAAGAGACGGTCTTCAACCGCCCCTCAAGCATACGAAACTGCGCTTGCAAGGCGGGTGGAGCGGCCGCAATATTTTCGGGCACCAGGAAGCGAGCTAAGGATTGTTGATACCAGCGCTCAGCTGTTTCAGCTTCGCGAAGAGCCTCACTATCTGTCGGGGCAACGTAGATGTGCCGCGATACTCCCCACGAATGTAACGCGGTCTGCACCTCGGCATCGCCGTAGCCAGCTTCTCGCATGGCGGCCACATAGAGATCACGATTCTGAATGACCTGACTAAATGGTCCAAAAAGGATCGAGTTCAGCATCGGCCAGGCACGGCGAGCAGCAAATTGCACGGTTTCCGGACTGATACACACCAACATCAGTGGCGGGTGCGGTTTCTGATAAGGCTTGGGGATCACCGGAATTCCCTCAATAGTAAAGAACTTGCCCTTGAAGGAAACGTGTTCCTGGGTCCAGGCTTGGATCATGATTTCCAGAATTTCACCGAAGCGTTCACGATTCTCTTCTTGTGGTACCCGATAGCCGGCAAATTCAGTCGGCCGGTTGCCACGACCGATTCCTACTCGCAGCCGCCCCTGGCTAAGAATATCGACAAAGGCAATTTCTTCAGCCAAACGGATAGGGTCATGAAAAGGCAGAATAACGGCAGCCAGGGCAATATGAATCCGTTGTGTCCGCGCGGCAATGGCCGCGGCTAACGTCAGCGGACTGACCGAGATGCCATACTCGATAAAGTGATGCTCGGTGAGCCAAACAGTGTCGTAGCCGAGCTCCTCGCTCAGAAGCATCTGGGCAAACTCGCGTTGAATGACCTCGGGATGGGACGCCCCTGGCGGGGCTTGGAGAAAATAGTAAGTACCAAATCGCATAGTAGCTCTCAGGAAAGTCTCGGATAAGTCTCAGGCGGGTCTCGAACAGGTCAGTTTTTGACCTGCCTTAGTAATGGTAGGGCGCGTTGTACGCGCCCTACCATCGACTCTTAGTCTCGTTCCAACCACACGTCCGGCATGGTCTCTACCCCGTGGCGAGCGAAAATTTCCTCAATCGCGGCCAGGTCTTGGTCCGCAATCGACCATCCCAGTGCGCCCACATTATCGTTAACCTCAGTTGCCGTGCGACAGCCGACCAGCGCAGTGCTCACAACGGGATTGGTTAACGTCCAGCGTAACGCCAATTGTGGCAGAGTTTTCTGATATTGCGCCGCCATGGCCTTGAGCTCTTCCACAACCCGAATGTTTTGGGGGAAATATTCGGGGCCAAAGAGGTGCTGGAACAGATTGATTGCCCCCATCCGCCCTCGACGCGCCCGCCAGTCATCGCTGCCAAAGTCTGTCTGCTCGCTCATCGTTCCGGTCAGCAAACCATAGGCAAGAGAACCGTACGCCATGACCCCCATGTGCTGTTCGCGACAGTAGGGAAAAACATCTTTTTGCATCCGTCGATCGAACATATTCCAGCAGTACTGCGCAACATCGACCCGACGCGTTTGCATGCTGGTCTCAATCTGTGAACGCCGAAAGTTTGAGATACCGACAAAACGAACCTTTCCCTGCTTGACGATGTCGTCGAGGGCGCGCATCGTCTCTTCCAGCGGAGTATGCACATCCGGCCAGTGCACCATGTAGACGTCGACATAGTCGGTATTGAGATTCTGCAGGCTCTTCTCGATCGAGGCCATGATGCGTTGGCGACTGCTGTCGCGAAAATTCGGCGCTTCTTTGTAGCCAATACCGAACTTCGTCACCACGATCGCCTCTTTGCGGCGAGTAGCCAAAGCTTTTGCTAGTGACCGCTCGGAGGCGCCAAACCCATATGCTTCAGCGGTATCAAAACAGGTAATGCCAAGATCGAGAGCCCGCTGCACGGCCTGAATAAATTGTCCCTCTTCAATTGATCCATACCCCCCGCCAATTTCCCAACAGCCGAAGCCGATGGCAGAAACCTGTATCCCCGTTTGTCCAAATGGCCGATATTCCATACTCAGCATCTCCTTTTTTCGCTTTATGCCTACTCGTGCAGGAGAGGCGCAAGCACTCTGTGCCTCTCCTTTTCTCCGTCGTTATGAGACATTAGGATGTTCTCCTTAGCAATGAAAGTCCATCTTTAGTATATCGGGCGCAGCTTTGGCAAACGCTTCATACGACCCTTCTTCTGGTTGGCCTCGGCAAGCGGAAAGAAACAACCTTGGGTATGCGCGTGCAGAACCTGTTTGCCTTCAGTCGCTAATCCTTGTAGTTCTCGTAAAAGACATAATTGGTTGAATAGTCGCTAATCTCGAAGTAGATTTTTTTCTCTCCACTATCGACTTTGTAGTTAAAATTCTCGTCGACGTAGCCGTAGCCAAAGCGATACGGCCGCGGCAGTTTATCCTGCGTGCCGTAAGCAGTGCTGAGCTTGTCAATCTTGATGATGCGCATCGCTAGCTTTTCTCCCGCAAAGATATCGAGCACCCCATTTGTTCCCGTCCAGTTTTGAATTGAACGACCCAATTCGTTCTGTGACTCTTGGGTGCAGCCAGCAACCAAGACGACGGCGCAGAAGCCGAGCATGACAATACTTCGCCTGAAGATTCGCACCCTCATTACAATGTTCTCCCTTCGTAAGCGAACAGTATGGTTCCTGCGGTCTCCCTTGGAAAATAGGGTGGAGAGCACCGGCAAACGACTGGGGTTACTGCGGTTTTTGCGCGTAGACTTGGAATCCCGCCGCCAACTCTTCTTTACAGGCATCAGTAATATTGAGGAAAAGCCCCAACGATTGCGCATAATCAATATTAAAACTTTGCAAGTGCAGAGCAACAACCCATGGATCATTATTCTGTTTAATTTCTGTCCGCAATGACTGATGAGTAGTCAGCGTCGTCATAACCTCGGCGACGGTCATGGCTTTGAATTGTTCACGACTGTGGTCGTTGCGTAAACCGGAGTAATACGAATTCAAGATCCAATTCAGGGCCAGCCAAGGATGTTGATGCGGGCCGAGCGTGGCTTGTCATAGTCTGTGGGTAAGTCATCCGATAGAAAAATGAACGCGTTGTCTCTGACGAGAATTTTTCTTTTCCTCCCCATGCATTACCCTCTTTTTCCGACTCAATAAATTCTTCTTAGCGTGTCCGGACAACACAAGAGTGCTTGCAGCTTCTTTTTGTCTTTGAACGCCATGAGCCGGCTTCGCTCCGCTTTGCTTCGCTCGCCTCCCAAGAACCGCGTTTTCCACCGCTGCCACCTTCTGCTAGAAACGAACCGTAGCTTGACACCGCACTGAGATCAACCGTATAGTCAGGGCGAGTCAAGAAGAATACTCACTCGAAGTTTCTTCTATCCCTCTCTCCGGCAATACAGCTTTTGTTAACTGATTGTCATGCTGCGTGAAGCTCATATACTCCGTGACTTATTTAGTGGCCTCGATCCGTTCGTCGCGCGCTTGCTGACCTCAGGAATCCGGATCGTTCTTCTCCTGATGTTGGCGATCTTTCTGCGGCGGACTATCCGGCTCCTCACCAGCAGATTTGACCGTACCTTACAGGGCTCTGTCTACTCACTTGAACAACAAAAGCGGGCGCACACTCTCAGTCACATCGTACGCACGGTAGCGACGACCGTATTGGTGGCGGTTACTATCCTCCTGCTATTTCAGGAGATCGGCATCGATATCGCTCCGCTGCTCGCCGCCGCCGGCATCGGCGGATTAGCCATTGGCTTTGGCGCACAAAACCTCGTTCGCGATGTGATTTCCGGATTTTTTATGCTGCTCGAAGATCAAGTTCGGGTTGGCGATACCGTCAAGGTCGGCGATAAGAGCGGGCAGGTCGAAGGGATTGGCTTGCGTATCCTGACGCTACGGGACTTTGATGGCAGCGTACATACGATCCCCAACGGCACCATCACCACGGTGACCAACATGACGAAAGATTATGCCTACAGCGTGCTGCGAGTAACAGTGTCGGCTCGCGAGGATCTCGATGCGGTCACGAATGTCCTGAAAGCGTTAGGAGCTGACTTGCGCCGGGAACCAGCGTTCATCTCGTCCATCCTCGCCGACCTTGAAGTCATCGGGATCGATGAGTTAACCGGCTCGTACGTGACTATAGCCGCCCGCTGCAAAACCGCCCCCGGGGCGCAGTGGCGCGTGACCCGAGAACTCCGTGCGCGGATCAAAAAAGCTTTCGAAGCCCATAGCATCGAGCACGTTTGACCATCTACCGGTGACGATTTTCGCGCCGGGATGTTGGTGACTCTTGATTCTGCACAGAATGTCGTGTTAACCTAGCGAGCTTGTGGGGAGCCAAAGAGGATACTTGCGGGCAAACAGCGGCATGCGGAGTCCCACAAATTTGTAAGCCTCCGCAGAAGGAGAGGAGAACATGGAACGATTGTGGAAAGGACTGGCGGTCCTGACAATGGTGGGCCTTTTGTGCGGGATAGGAGGAACGGCACACGCGGTCCTTGGTATTCCCGATGACGTACCTGGTAATTCCATCCTGTATCCCTTTTTCAAAGTCAACCCAACCCCAAACGCCTCAAGTCGTCAAGATACCCTGATCGTGTTGACCAACACCTCGAGTATCGCGCCACACGTGCACTTTACCGTGTGGAGCACCACCTCCGTGCATCTGTTTGATTTCACCATAGTGCTGACCGCACACGATGTGTTCTCTTGTAGCCTGCTTGACCTTTTTGTTGGTAGCGGCTGTGCCGGAGTTCCGCTCGCGCCACCAAATATCGCCCAGCAGTTACAGCAAACGGTCTTAGGGCAAACCCTGCTAGTCGGTTATATCACGGCCGACTTAGTACCCGACGCAACGACCCTGTTCCCTGGTAACGAGAATTACCAAATAGCTGACTGCAATATTCTCGTCGGGCACGAGTATCTGGTCAATTTGCCGGCAGGTTCAGCGACAGGGTTCAAAGCCGTGGCCCTCGAATCTTATTTCCCGCAGAAAGGGCAGCAAGCACGTCTTCCTTTTTCGATCCCTCCCCCTCCCCCTGCCCCTGGCGGTATCTCTTACATCGGCTTCTACTTGAACCGCTGCCTGGAAGATCACGGGGCTCCGTGCACCTTCGACAATCTTGAACGCATCGATGGATTCACCGGCGATCTGGTGCAGACGTTCTCGGGCCCAGATAGCCCGGGGCTCCAATTGATCGTACGTTATTTCACCTTGTCCGCGATCAACGCGAAAACCGAGATCTGGCTGTGGAAAGACCGCAACACGACCTCAACCAATATCGGGATTGCGATATATGACGAAGCCGAGAATCAATATTCGATAGGCACTCCGATTCCGAACGAGGTGAGTGTCATCGACGTTGGCGCTCTCGTTAGCCCAGGGATCCCAGGCGGCTGGTTCCGCATCCAATTCCTGAATAGTCAATATGGGCTCACTCCGTCCCCCATTCAAGCGGTTGCCTATTCGTTGCAGACCGCTAACAGTCAGCAAGCGTCTCTCCGTTGGGATGCCATCTTCCCGGCCGACCGGCAATACACCAACTACTTTAACGGGCAAGAATAAAGCCCTATTTTGTCCGCTTACTCGGGGGTGAGGAATTCCTCACCCCCACACTTACTTCACTCGTAGTGATATTTCTTCTCGAGCTTGCCGTCTTTCTTCTCAAGAACAACCCCATTTTTATGGGCGCGAGGTAAGATACTCAGCCTTCAAGCGAGCGCCGTTTCGTTCTCCTTGCTTCTTCGCCAAATGCCCAGGATAGACTTTCCCAACTGATAGCAAAGTAGCCGATCAACCACCCTCGACAACGGCACCATGACATTGTCCCATAGCGCGATCTGCCGCTGACTCGGCATGGCACTCCTGAGCAACGCTGCATTCCCTAGCGATGCGACCAGTCCCACACTATCGAGATAGCGCACGGCAATCCGCGTCAGAGCGGGAGGGACACGAGCCGCCAGTGACCTCTTGGTGTAGCGACGATAATGCCCAATCTCTTTATCAAACGGGGTATACAGCCATTGATGCGCCGGGGCCAAGACGATCAGCACCCCTCCCGGCCGCAGCCGCGCCCCTGCCGTGGCTAACTCCTGCCGATCGTCCTCGATATGTTCGAGGACATCAACATACAGAATAGCGTCAAATCGTTGCTCCGGATCAAGCGCGGTGATACGCCCGGTAACGACCTCACAGCAGCGCGGGAGCGCATCGTCCTCCAGAAGTTTGCTCACTCGCGCGCTCAACGCCTCGTCCGGTTCAAGGCAGACCCACCGCTGCTGGGTGCCGTCGCACAGGGTCCGTGTCGTCGCCCCGATACCGGCGCCGACTTCGAGCACCTCTCCAGCCAAATATTGGTATATCAACCTGCCATAATACGCCTTCCAATGATTGGCCCGGCTGAACAAATCGAGTTCCGAGCCAACATAAACGTCTCTATCTTTCACTGTGGAAACACTTTCTTTCCGTCATTAAAGACGAACGTCAGGGCGACAAGCGAGAGAGAGTTCCTAGAGGGAGCTGATGTTACCTCTTATACGGATTCTCAATGATCATTATCCATTGCCGCTAGCGCCGTTCATGTCCTTCGGCCTGGCTCAGGACAGGCTCCGACCAGCTCAGCACGAACGGGGTTTCTTCTCCGGGCCAGCTGTTTTCCGTTCACCCTGAGCTTGTCGAAGGGCGAACGGGCATGGCCAATGCTCAACTGGAAACCGTATTAGCAAACTCGTCAGTAGTCTCAGCCCCATCTTCCCACTTCTTACTGAACGTTGACAGTTGTTTGATATGAAGGCTCGTAATAACCCTGTCCGTCCGCACTAATGACTCTGAGCGAGAGAGTATGGAGTCCTTTGGCAAGCACGGACGTAGCGAATGAAGCGGAAAACCCTGAAAATTTATATTGCCAGCCCAGTAGCGACGCGACGTCCGGCCGGGGCAATCCGTACTGCGCCGGGATGGTCAGCCGTCCGTCTACCTCAAGCAATACCCCGCTTGCAACCTGTTTCGCTACGGCGTCAAGAGCCCAACCGTTCACCGTCACCACCGCTTCTCGCGCTGACTCGATAACCACTCCTTGTGATATTAATCGATCGTTCACCGTATCTACGGCAAACGATACCGCTTCAGGAAGACGGCGGTCTGGGATGCCATTGCGCGTCGCAAACACACTCAGTTTCTGTCGTTCGAGGAACAGCGTGAGTTGCCGCGCCTTGGCGGCGACGGGATATATCATCTGCTCTACTCTGGCGTCGCTCTGAAACGGGAGGGTTTGCAATACGTATGCGGCCATCCGCCGATTCGCCCGCGTAATTTTACCATTACCCACACCAGTGTAGATTGAGAGCAATATCCCTTGAATAATGAGTGCTCCGAGCGCGCCGTAGACCAGCATGGCAGGAACCCGCCGGTACGTCGCGTGTATTAACAGCTTGCAGTAGAGTCCGATGATGCCAAGAATTGTGAATGTCGTATACCGGGAAGAGAGCGCTTGTTCTAGCCCAAAACCCGAGCGTCCGAGCACCAAACTGCCAGCAGAGAGAACGGCAAAAAGGACGAGGGCATCCCAAAACGTCACCCGCCAGGGCTCGCCCGTAAATTTCAGAGCATAAGCAAAAAAACCAAAACATATGAGGAGGAATCCCGTCGCGACCGCAGTGGAGAGATTGTCGGTCAACGGGTGACCTAGGACGGCAAAAAAGTACAGCACTGCAGTCCACGGATGCCACAGACCGTACAGCAAGCTCGGATGGTGGGGGTTCTTGGCATAGCCGGTAAAGTACAGAACAAATGCACTGATCCCTACCAGCCCCCAGAGCCAACGCCGGTCTACTGTCCTCGCCGGCTCCTCTCTAGACCGTCCTTTGCCCCAGAGTTGGAATAGGCCGATCGGCCAGACGAATAACCCGTTGGCAAACGAAAAAGCGGCGACACCTCCGCTCGCCACCGCCGCCAGGAAATATCGGTCAAGGGTTACGCTTTGCTCAAGCAAAGCAAAGGTTCCCAAAGCGGCAAACACTGGCAGGAAGACGACGATCTGCATACCCCACAACCAGTTCTCGTACTGTTGTAAGCCGAACAGCAACCACATCACCGGGAGAAACTGTATCAACGTGAGATCTGAAAGCCCGAACGTTTTCCTATACATGGAAAAGACCACGCCGGCACTGGCACACACCAACAACCAGTTGCAATACATTTCGGCGAGGGTGTTGTAATTGGTCAGGGTCGCCAGCGTTAGCATCCACAATTTAGGAAAAACAATCCGGTGTTCATTGGCGAGGGTCACTAAGTCGTAGGGCGCGATGCCTTGTGCCTGCCACTTACTCAGCAGCGCGATAATTTCCCACTGGTCCCAGTAAGGCACGTTGACCCCGTAAAGTCGAATGAAGAAGAAGGTCAATGCGGCGGGGACCAGGAGAAGCCCTAAAACGATAGTACGCCGAAGTGTCCAAGAGTTTTTGCGGAAAACGCCCATGGCCCATCTGGAAAGACACGTAATTTTTACATTAACTAAAAGTGATAAATACGAAAATCTCCTACACCCCTCTGGCGGTGAGCACTCTTTCCCGTCGCAAAAGTGCGCTTAACGCCATGGCTTCCGGCTACGCGGCGGAAAAGCTAAGGTGAAATCCCCGCTCTCCAGCGTCAAGTTGGGATTATAGGCCGGATCGTCCTGCAGCGAATCTCCCCAGCGCTTCTGCATGTAGTCGATTTCTTGTTGGAACCGCGTCTGCTTCTCCACCGAATCCTCAGACCCTCGACTCGCCGACTCATGGTGGTAGAGTTCAGCGTACGGGGTCCAGACATTCTCATATCCTTTTTCCTTCAGGCGGAGACAGAGATCGATATCATTGAAGGCAATGGGAAGATGTTTTTCGTCCAGTCCTTCGACTTCTACAAAAAGCGCTCGTCGCATCACCAGACACGCGGCGGTTACGGCCGACAGATTTTGCGTGAGAAACGCCCTCCCCACCTGACCTGCCGTCCCCCGCGGCTTATGCGCATACGCGTGGCCGGCTACCCCTTGGACGCCGAGAATGACCCCAGCATGCTGAATCGTCTCATTAGGATAATAGAGCATTGCCCCGACCGCGCCGATTTCTGGACGCAGAGCGTGGTTCACCATTTCTTCAAGCCAGCCCGGAGCAATCACTTCCAGGTCATTGTTCAGTAGCCCAATAAGTTCCCCGCGCGCCTGGCGTACGGCAAAATTATTGATGGCTGAATAATTGAAGGGAGCGTCGTAGCGTAACACTCTGACCTTGCGTTCACTGGCGAGTTGTCGCAGGTAGTCAAGCGTCGGGGCCTCGTCGGATTGGTTGTCAATAATGAGCAATTCAAAATTAGGATAGAGCGTTTTTTGATAGATGCTTTCGACACAGCGGCGGAGCAAATCAACGTGATCGCGCGTGGGAATAATCAACGACACCAGTGGGGCGGATTGCGGCAGTGGGTATTTGATACGCCAGTGTGAGCCGATTCCTAAAGAAATTTGTACCTTCATCCCAACCTGAGCAAAGTGGGACATCAACATCTTATATTGTGCTTCTTGCGCGTAAGTTTTCTGCTCTATCGCCAGTGCCGTAGAACCGGAGATCGCCCGCCAGTGATACAGGACGTGGGGGATGTGACGAATCTGGGCAGCTGAGACGCGTTCAGCAACCCGCAACGCCAGATCCCAATCCTGGCACCCCTCATACCCCTCACGGAAGCCGCCGACTTCTCGGACAAGCTGCGTCCGATACACACCTAAATGGCTGACACAGTTCTGACAGAGAAAAAGGTCCGGGTTCCAGTCCGACTTAAAATAGGGACTATAGCGGAGTCCAGCCTCATCAAGTTTATCCTCATCACTATAGATGAGAGCGGCATCCGGATGGGCGTTGAGTTCCACCGCCACCATATATAACGCATGCTCCGCGAGTTCATCATCGTGGTCGAGGAGCGCAATGAAATCACCAGTCGCGAGTTCAATCGCGCTATTCGAAGCCGCAGAAATATGGCCATTTTTCTCGCGATACACTACCTTGATGCGTTCGTCCTCCAGGCGGTATTGCTCGAGCAACTGCCTCACCTGTGGCGCAGAGGAGGCATCATCGGCAATACACAGCTCCCAATGGGGGTAAAGTTGGTTACGCACTGACTCGATCGCGAGTCGCAGCCATTGCACTGACGTGTTGTAGGTCGGCATCACCACGCTCATGAGCGGTTTATACGCCAGCTGTTTGCTATAGCGACGGATGGCAGCACGGTCTTCAGTCGTTAACCGATCATAGGCGTCTATCCATTCTTGATAACCGGCACCGACTCCTTGCTCCTGCAAGAGGAAGCGACGCCGGATGACCGCAAACCCTTCTCTCCGCAGTACAGTGAAACTCCGCCGGATCATGCGCAGGAATAAAGCCGGGCGCGACACGAAGGGCCGGAGGTGGCGCCACAAGAGCGATCCCACCATCTGTGCGGTGCCAATCTCCCGCATCCGCAACCCTTGAGGGAAAAAAGAGCGGGATGCCGTCAGTAAATGTAAGCGCAGGGCATGGACCGGACCGGAGAGAAACACCAAGAAGCGCACTTCGGTCTGGAGTTCGGCAGGTGGCTCAAGAGACGGCGGCGTAGCAGACTCACTCTTTTCTGCGGCTAGGGTCAAGACTTTGAATGGCCGCGGGAGAGTAATCTTCTGGGTTTCTAAAAAGCCCGCACCAGCATCGACATACAAACTGGGATGGAGCCACTTGCGAAACGATTCCATCTGATAGGAGATCTCCACCCATCCCTCAGGCATGTGTCCTCGCGACGACCGTAGCAGAAAGCGCGGTTCACCCTCCGCCGCACGTAACCCGTTGTCTTCCTCAGATGAGTCAGGAACCGGCTCGAGTCGCATATCGTGCACACGCGGCCAACGGAAGAATCGTTTAAGGTAAGTGAGGCCCGAGCGCAGCTTCCTCGACGGGCTCCTGTAATGGCGAATCGCTTTCTTCAGCTCCTCAATCTGCCCACAGGTTAAGGTTGTCGTTTCTTCTCGCAGGCCGAGCGCAGCCCGGACTTGGGCGAGCGTTGTCTCACTCTCTCGGCGCTTCGCTTCCACGAGCCGTACTTCCCCCCGGGCTTGGGCGAGCGTCGCTTCGCTCTCTCGGCGCTTTGCCTCCGCGAGCCGTATTTCCGTCCGGACTTGGGCGAGCGTCGCTTCGCTCTCTCGGCGCTTTGCCTCCGCGAGCCGTACTTCCTTTTTGTACTCTGCTTCCTCCTGTGCCTGCCGGTCTGCCAGGATTTTGGTCCACTCTTCGGTAATAAGGTGCTCGACCCGCATCGTGATCCGCAGCGTGGTCTTACCGCTTTCCCCTTCTGGCTCAAGAGGAATGTTCTGTAAAAATAATTGCGGGTCATCCGTCATCGCGAGAAAACATAACACCTGCCCGGTGTTCTCGATCAACCGCGTATTGGGCCCAAACTTAACCTCACAAAACCTTTCACCGGGATGCCAACACAAACCGGGAATGGTCTCAGATGAGTGAGGCCTGTAGCGGAGCAGGTCGAGCGCGGAAATCTCTACATAGGCCGGGATATTCACCGGATCTAACCGGAGAACGTCACTCGCCTTTTCCGTCACGGAAATCTCGTATTGATGAAATTCGCCGTCGGCAATCACGTATGTATGCCCATGGTCCTCGCCGGACAGGGTTTTCCATAGAGTCCAATACACCTGTAAAAGCGGCGGAAGCATCATTTTTGCCGTAGCGCAGTATTCCGTGTATAGCGCGGTAATCTTCTCCGCGAATTCTTCTGATCCCAGCAGCCCGTCCGAAGCTTCGGCTTGGCGCAATAAAAGATAGGTCGACGCAACCGCTGGCGGGACATCTTTGTTTCGTAGTACAGTGTCAACGGAGGATAGACTGTGACGTAGGCTCGGCTGAAGAAAACTCGCTAACTGTTGCTTCAATTCGGGATTGTCCGGCCACGGCAAGTCAAACGCCTGTGAGATTTTCCGTAAACACGGTTCCCAGTCTGTCAGGAGCGTATCGTAGTGAATCACTAGGCGAGCAGAGCGATTGGTCCAGTACAAAGCCGAGAGGTTGTACAGTTGCCACAAGGCCAGAGACTTGGCCAGTGAAAAGTGATCCCGGCGTTGTAAGGATGCCGCGACATCCAAGGGATTCCTAAGAATAATGACCGAACTGAGATCGACTCCAAGTTCAGCGCAGACCGCTTGCCAGAGAGGTAGCGTCAGACACGTTCTGGGGTCCTTCCACATCCACAGCGGCTGCTCGGCGAATTCCCTCTGGATCAGCTCGGCCAACTCGGCATGATATGGTTTCACCTCAGGGAGTCGCCACCACTGCCGTGGTAGCGGTGAAACCTCATACCAGTTGGAGGCTAAAGTCAGGAGCAAGCGATCGTGCAAGTCGACGATATCCGCGTGTTCCCAAAATCCTTCGGGGTTGTCCCCCCTCGGCGGCATCATTTTTTCTGGCGGACCCAGATACGCCCCGAGTAAGTTCAACGCCCTGGTGATAGCCGAGGTGCCACTGCGGTGCATGCCAAGAATAGCAATGACTTTCTGTTTTGCCTTACTCATCGCCTCACTATTGGTCTTATCAGTCCTTGCTTCCGGTAGAGCCTTTCTCGTTCTTTACCTGAGCGCGCGACTGGATATGAAAATCGACCACGGCCGTCAGCAGCGTTGCCTCATCGTGCAGGACCTTAAAGACACCACAGTCGACCTTCCGATCCATATAGACCTCGGTTTCCTCATCATCGATCATCCCGAGTACTCCGGCATTAAAGAAATAGGTTCCGGCAGCGAGATTAGCATGAAATTCAAAATCAACCTGGAGTACGGTTCCAGCCTGAATGTAAGGAATTCCTTGCGAGGGCGGTGCAGTTATCGCCCCACCTAATTCGAGCCCGCTGGTGGTTTTGATCAACATGCCACAACGGACGTTGTGACAGTCTCGCGCAAAACGAACCTGATAGCGCCAGCGATATCGTTGTCGCGGAACCAGGAGGTTCACCTTCTCGCCAGTCAGGGTCCAGACCGCCGTGTCGAAAATCTCCGCGCCGTGTGATTCGTAATGGACAACACTCACGGGAACCAGAGACGAATCATACAAGGGCTTGCGATGGTTATTCGCCTCTCCTGCTTCAGCAGAGGGGGTCTCTCCTTCAGGTTGGGATTCCTCTCGCGCGCGATCAGAGAGTTCGTGTTGCCAGGTTCCGGTGCCATACTTCAACTCTTGGAGAAAACTCTCCTGCTTCGTTGCCGGCGCATAGAGGAATTTGTGATAAAGATTGACGACGTGCTTGCTGGGGCCGGACAAAATCAACTCCCCCGCGTGTAACAGTACGGCGCGATCGCAGAGCTGAATCACCGCCGCGCTGGCATGAGAAACGAAGAGCAGGGTTCCTCCTCGGGCCTTGAACTCGTCAATTTTAGCGAAACATTTGCGCTGAAAGAGTTCGTCGCCCACCGCCAGCGCCTCATCGACAATGAGAATGTCCTTCGGGACGAAAGCTTGCACCGCAAAGGCGAGTCGCACCGCCATACCGCTCGAATAGGTTTTCACCGGCTGATCGATAAAGTCGCCAATATCGGCAAACGTCGCAATCTCAGCAAAATACTGCTCGATTTCTCGCCGGCTGAGTCCGAGGATAGTCCCATTCATGAAGACATTCTCACGGCCGGTGAATTCGGGATTAAATCCACTGCCGAGTTCCAATAATGCCGCCACTCGCCCGTTGACGACGAGGTCTCCGGTCGTGGGCGCGAGCGTCCCGGCGATCAATTGCAACAAGGTGCTTTTGCCGGAGCCATTGCGTCCAATAATCCCGACCGCTTCTCCCGGCTGGATCGTCAACGAGACATCGCGCAAGGCCCAGAACTCACGGTAGTACTGGCGACGTCCGCGAAAGAAACTTTGCTTCAACCGATCTTGTGGGCGATCATAGATCAGATAGCGTTTACTGAGACCGGTTGCTGAGATGATCGCCTCAGAGGACATCCGCGAACCCTCGACGGGTTTTGTGAAACCAGAGGAGCCCGAGCCACGCCACCACCAGACTACCCAGGAGGTAGAGCCCAAAGTCTTGCCAGTGTGGCAACCGTCCCCACAACAACACCTCGCGTGTTTGCTCAACGATAAAGGTTAATGGGTTCACATACAGAAAGGGCTGGACTGAGGCCGGGACTGCAGACACCGGATACAAAACTGGGCTGATAAACAATAACGCCGTCGTCATGAGAGTAATCGTCTGCCCGATATCGCGCAGAAAGACGCCGAGCGAAGCGAGCCCCCACGAGAGCCCCAGCGTAAACATCACCAGTGGAAGAAAAATCAACGGCAACAGCAAGACCGTCCAGGGCAATGATGCCCGCAACACCACTGCAAAGAGGAGCAAGACGAGAAGATTCATGGCGGCGTTGAACAGCGCCGAACCCACCGCCACCCAGGGAAGAATCTCGAGGGGAAAAATTACTTTTTTCACGTAGTTGACGTTGGTGACCACCAGCCCTGGGGCACGATTCACACATTCGCTAAACAACCAGTACACGATTAAACCGGTAAAGAGCATCAAAACCGATTCTGCCTGACTGTGCGCGCCCGTTCCCCAGCGTACCCGTAACACAAAACCGAAAACGAACGTATAGATTGCCAACAGGAAAAGCGGAGTCAGAAACGACCACGCCATGCCGAGCACCGACCCGCGATAACGGCTCACGACTTCACGCTGGACCATTTGCACGATCAGGTCGCGATAGCGCCAGAGAATGATGAAGGGAGAGCAGAGATGGGGTGTTCCCCATCTCTGCTCTTTTCCCAGCCGTACTGCTTTGCTGGTTTCCACTACTGCATCAATTTGCTTAGCATGCGACAATGGCACCTGAGGCTGCGAGGCAACCGACATCAGCCCCTTCCTCCGCTGTCATAGCGCGGCAATCGTTCGTGAGGAATGCGACTGAGAGGGACATAGTGTCTATCTTTGTCTGAAAGGATCGGGGTGTGAACCGGCCAATCGATCTCCAAGTCTGGGTCATTCCACAGGACACCCTCTTCTGACTGCGGCGCATAGAAATCCGTGCACTTATACACGACTAAGGCATACTCACTGGTCACGCAAAACCCATGGGCAAAACCTTCGGGCACATAGACCTGGCGCTTGTTCTCGCCTGACAGCATGACACAGACGCTCTTCCCGAACGTTGGCGACCCAACCCGAATATCGACAGCAACGTCAAATATTTCTCCCTGCAAGACGTACACCAATTTGCCTTGGGCGTGAGGATGTTGGAAGTGCAAACCGCGCAGGGCACCGTAGGTCGAAGAGGAGAGATTATCCTGGACAAATTGAGCCGGAAGGCCAAACTCCCGGTAGCGTGCCTGATGCCAGGTCTCCACAAAGAACCCACGCGCGTCAGTGAAGATGCGTGGTTCGATGATCAACAAGCCAGAAAGAATAGTGTTACTCACGTTCATGAGATCGTCCAACACGGAGGAGGTTCAGCAGGTACTGACCATAGCCACTCTTTTGCAGCGGTTGCGCTAATTCCGCCACCTCGTCAGCACTGATCAGCCCGAGGTTATAAGCGACCTCCTCAGGACATGCGACCTTGAGCCCTTGCCGTTGCTCAATAGTTTCGATGAAATTCGCCGCTTGCAAAAGTGAGGTCGGAGTGCCGGTATCGAGCCAGGCTACTCCACGGCCGAGCTTCTCTACCCGGAGTTGATGCTGCTGCAAATAATATTTGTTGACGTCGGTAATTTCCAGCTCCCCACGGGCAGATGGTCGCAGATCAGCAGCGACCTCAGCCACCTGATTATCGTAAAAGTAGAGTCCCGTCACCGCATAGTTCGAGCGCGGGTGGTCTGGCTTTTCTTCAATATTAATGACCCGCCCTTGTTCATCAAACTCCACAACCCCGTAGCGCTGAGGATCATTGACCCAATACCCAAACACGGTTGCCCCACGCTCGTGGGTTGCAGCGTGTCGTAGACGCTCCGTCAGCCCGTGCCCGTAAAAGATATTATCACCAAGAATGAGAGCGCAGCCTTCACGGCCGATGAATTTCCGTCCAATGACAAAGGCTTGGGCCAATCCGTCGGGACTGGGTTGAGCCGCATAGGCAATTGAGATGCCCCAATGCGAGCCATCTTTGAGTAACTCGCGGAAGAGCGGTCGATCTTGCGGCGTCGAGATTACCAGAATCTCGGTGATGCCCGCCAGCATGAGAGTGCAAAGGGGGTAGTAGATCAGCGGCTTGTCATACACCGGCATGAGTTGCTTGCTGACCACATGCGTGAGCGGATACAAACGCGTACCCGAACCGCCAGCGAGGATAATGCCCTTGGTGATCACGCGTTATCTTCTCCCCCACAACAACACACACTTTGTGAATGAAACGATACCGAGCCGCACGACGTCACCACCTTCGACTGCGCACGTTTGTATGCCCCCTCCTCTACCCTGTCAAGGGAGAAGAGAGCGAGGGCATAAGGGCGACTCGGCGAATCGCCTTCAGGCGGGCACGGCGGTGCCGTGCCCCTACATCAACAATAACTCATTACTCAGTCCTAATTTTCTACGCCACTCCGTACTTCTTAAACCACTCTTGGAGACGTTTCCAGCCATCTTGGGCTTGCTCTTGGCGATAACTGGAACGATAGTCCGCATGGAAGCCGTGCGGCGTGTCGGGATAGAGCACGATTTGTGAGGGACTCCCTGCCGCTTGCAACGCCTTACGCATCTGCTCGACAGTGTCGTTGGGAATACCGGAATCCGCTCCGCCGTACAGCCCCAAGACTGGAGCTTTCAGGCTGGCAACAAGATCAAGCGGCTGCTTGGGAGTAAGGTCACTCGGCTGGCCTACCAAACGTCCGTACCAGGCGACGCCCGCCTTCAGTCGCGGACTGTGCGCCGCGTACAGCCACACAATACGTCCACCCCAACAAAACCCGGTAATCCCTACCTTGCCAGCATTTCCTTTACTCGACTTCTCCGCCCAGGCTGCGGTTGCATCCAGGTCAGTCATCACTTGGGCGTCGGGCACTTTTGCCACCACCTTGCTAACGATCTCATTCATGTCGGCGATCTTCGATACGTCTCCTTGCCGCGCATACAACTCAGGCGCGAGCGCAACATAGCCGAGCTTGGCAAAGCGGCGGCAAATATCCTTGACGTGCTCGTGCACCCCAAAGATCTCCTGCACGACCAAGACTATGGGGAACGGACCAGTGCCACTTGCCGGCATCGCCCGGTAGGCAGGAATCTCTCCATCGGCTACGGGGATTTTTACCTCTCCCGCTATCAACCCATTTGCATCAGTCGAAATAGTCTCAGCCGAAACCGGCCGCACCGCCAAGGCAAATCCTGCCGCCAGCGCCGTTAAGACAAACTCGCGTCGCGTTAAGCCTGTGTGATCCTCTGCCACTTTCAGCTCTTCGGCCATAGTTTTCTCCTTTTGCTGATGGATAGAAGCCTTCCTTAGCTTTGTCAACGTAGCGGATAGACCAAAAATCGCCGTCATTGTGCCTTGAGGCGGATGCGGCACCATTGCCCCCCGCCCTTCACTCGAACCTTCACTTTCTGCTACCTTGATCGTAGCGACATTTAGTTGATTTTCTGCCAAAAGGAGGAATCCTATGCGTTCCGTTACTCTCATCCACGGTTTCTCCACCGTTCTGACACTGGCCGGCCTACTCTGGGGAACTCCCGCCTTGGCCGAACGGGGCGAGGAGCGCCAACCGACGATTGCTGAGGCGACTCTCAATCCCGCCTTCATTAGCTGGACTCCGCACGTACAGTACGCTGCCCTGAACCTTCGGGTAGCGTTGCCTACCGGTCGGGTCCTCAGCAAACAGTTCGCCCCTGGCCAGCCGGTCGGTCTCAATGTCGTTGACGAGCGCGGCAAGCCGCTGCCAGACGGGTCCTATACCTATGAATTGGTCGTCACGCCGCAAATCGACCCGAGTGTGAAGGAGGCTATCGCGCAAGCCCGAGAAGCGGGGGATGACACCATTATTGAACAACTGCAAGAACAAGGTCTGCTCCCACGCCACCCCATCACGCAGACAGGATATTTTTCCGTCACTGGCGGGAGCATCGTCATGCCTGTTCCCGAACAATAAAGCACCTTCTCGACGTTTGACCCTATTGCCACTCTCACCCCTCATCTCCCAGACAGAAGGAGAGTTTATGTGGTTTCATAGAATGCGGACTCTTCCTCAATTCAGTTGGGCCCTCGTCTCTGCCGGACTTCTCTTTGTCACAGTTCCCTCAGCAGGGCATGCGGCAGATACGGTTATCCTTCCAAACCTTATCGTCCAGGGAAAAGAGTGCGTGGGAGGCGCTGATTGCATCAGTGGTGAGACTTTTACCAATGGAGAAGAGCTCAAACTCAAAGATACCGTACCAATACTACGGTTTGATGACACCGACGCGAGTGACCCGGATTGGCAATTGGAGGCGAATAACGGAACGCAAAAATTTTCTTTGGTCGATAAGACCAACTCAAAGACTCCGTTCAGCGTTGGAGCAAACGCGCCGAACGATTCTCTGTATATTAGCCCCAACGGTAGAGTCGGGATGGGAACCTCGGTACCACTTGCGTCTCTTCATCTCGCCACGTCTGGGACTCCGGGGATCGTCCTTGATCAAACCAACACCGGGTACAGTTGGAGGATGTCCGGGACTGACCAAGGGTTCTTCCTGAATGACGGATTCACTGGATTTACTCCCTTCGGGATAGCAGCCGGTGCGCCAAATAACAGCGTAATTGTCTCTCCGTCCGGCAACGTCGGCCTTAAAACCAGTTCACCCCAAGGTAATCTGCACATCTTCGGCCTAGCTGGACAAGATACCTTCAACGGTATCGGGCCCGACCCGACCAACGGCCCGGGCTTCAACTTTGGTTACGCTGGATCTTCCTTCGGCCGCGGTGCAGGTTTCTTCAACGTCCGTCCTGATGCTTCCGCCACCGGTATCAATCCCGCCCTCTACTTTGCGACGGTCAACGCCGTACGCATGGTGGTCACCAACGCTGGCCGGGTCGGGATTGGCACCAATACTCCTACTCAACAACTTGATGTCACCGGCAATATTCGCGCCAGTGGCACCTTTATTTCTAACAACACAACCCTAAACGTGCCCGACTACGTGTTTGAGCCAGAGTATCAACTTATGCCATTGACTCAACTCGCCACCTACATCGAGAAGGAAAAACACTTACCGGAAATTCCCTCTGGTCAAGACCTGAAGGCCCAAGGCGTTGACTTGGGCGCAATGCAGATGCAGTTACTGAAAAAAGTTGAAGAGCTTACTCTCTATACAATCGCACAGGAACGGACGATCACGGCCCAAGTGCAGACCATCGATCAATTACGAGGTGCTCTGACAGACCTCACCGCACGCTTAACGGCGCTCGAACAGGCGCGAGCAGCAGAGCAACCGGCGAGTAAAGATACACGGCAGGCGACGCAGCATCGCCCTTAGCTGCTCCAGCATTCTTGCTTAGGCTCGGTTGGGTGCAGGAAGGTGGAACCTGCTGCCCAACCGGGGCATTCCCCTCCTCCCCCCCTGTCCCCACTTCACCCTTGACTCGTTCCCTGGGAAGGAGTAATGGCTTTTAGAGTCTTTTCTTAACTTCTTGTGACGCTTCTTGATGGAAGCTTGTGGTTTGCGAGATGGTGTTGCGTACGAGCGAAAGTAAGCTCACCGCGCGGGAAGAGGAGGTGGTGCGATGCGTCACGATTCCCCGGTCTCTCACGTTCTTATCACAGCCCCCACTGCAGTAGTGGTGGAGTTGATGGCGTTCGTTCACCGAGTATTCGGGATTTTCTCGCCAGAAATCACGTATAGCGAATCGCAGTTATGTCTGGTGCGCAGTCTAGAGCGCATCCCCTTTGTCTGTCTGGAGAAGAAATATGTGGAGTGCGCAAGCCGTGCTTGCGCCTTGAGAAACCCGCAGCCATACGGGGAACAAAGCGCGGCTTCGCCTGGGCAAAGCGGGAGCATGGCTCCCGCACTCCACAGCAACATTGCCGCACACCCGAAGGTAAGGCGCTATGGCAGTGAGGAGGGTCTATGGGTTCTCATACAATACCTTTTCTCCACCGGCTGAGTCCGGTGTTACTTGCTGTTGGCTTGGTCTGTTGCCTGTTCCCTCGTGTCGGGCAAGCGGATGACGTCATTGCTGACGACCTGATCGTACGAGGGAGCGTTTGTGCTGGGAGTCTCGACTGCGTCGATGGTGAGTCCTTTGGGACTGCCAACGTCAAGGTCAAAAGCCTCGGTCCAGTGCTCAAATTCGAAGACTCCAGTACTGTTGTCGGGGAGCCCACGACTGACTGGCAGATCTCAGTAAACAATGGCGCAAACCGTTTTGCCATTGACGATGTGGACGGGGGAAAGACGCCTTTCATCATCGAGGCCAATGCGCCGGCCAACACGCTCTATCTCAACAGTGTTGGCCGAGTCGGGATCGGCCTCGCTACGCCAGCACAGAACCTCCACATTCGCGCGGACCAATCTCCTACGCTTCGGTTCGATCAAGGCCTCCTCTTCTTCACTCCGCAAATTTGGGACATGGGCGGGAACGATGTTAATTTTTTTATCCGCGATTTCACCAATAGCAGCCAGCTCCCTCTCCGAATCAAGCCTAACACCCCGACCGACACACTCGTCATCAGTTCGGTCACAACTCCTGGCGGCAGCGTCGGCCGGGTTGGGATTGGCACTTTCACCCCGCTAGGCAATCTGCATATCTTTGGACAGTCGAACCAAGATATCTTTAATGGCATCGGCCCCGACCCGGTCAATGGCCCTGCCCTCAACTTCGGCTATTCCGGCTCCTCGTTTGGTCGCGGCTCAGGCTTCTTCAACGTCCGCCCTGATGCTGCCGCTTCTCCCCCTAACCCCTCCATTCGCTTTGCCACCCAAAACCAGCAACGCATGATTATCACCAATACCGGTTTTGTCGGCATCAACAACCTCAATCCCTCTCAGCTCCTCGATGTCGGTGGCAACATCCGCGCCAGTGGTAGTTTCATCGCTGGTGCAACAACGCTGAATGTTCCCGACTATGTGTTCGCCCCAGACTATCAGCTCATGCCGCTCAACCAGTTGGAGGCGTATATCCGTAGAGAGCAGCACTTACCGGAGATTCCCTCAGCCCAAAACATAAGAGCCCAAGGAGTCGATCTCAGCACCCTGCAAATGCAGTTGCTCAAGAAGATCGAGGAACTCACTCTCTATACTATCCAACAGGAAAGAACCAACGCTGAGCAGGCGGCAACCGTGCAAGAACAGAAAAAGACGATCGCTCAACAAGGGCAGATGCTCTTAGAGTTGCAAGCAACAGTCACTGAACTCAAAGGAGCTCTTAGCGGACTCACCGCGCGCTTGGCCAGCGTGGAGCAGATCCGGACTGCAGAAGAATTTCACAAGTAGCCTACTTGCTCGGAGGACCTATGCATTACTATGGAACACATCTTCCCCATCGCTTGAGCGCGGTGCTGGTTGCTACTGGCATGGTCTACCTCGGCATCCCCAACGTCTTAGCGGACCAGCTTTTCAATGACGACGTCATCGTGCAGGATGGCAGTCTCTGTGCCGGCATTGCAGAAACCGGTATCACCAATTGCGTTAATGGGGAGAGTTTCGACCAAGGAGAAGCGATTAAAATTAAGCAGACCGTGCCAAAACTGAAATTTGAAGATACTAGCGGAGGAGGAGCCCCGACTGTCGATTGGCAGATCACTATCAATAAAAGCGCTAACACTTTTTCGCTCGAAGAGCTTGACGATGCCACGGTACCCCTCACGATTGAAGGAGGGGCACCAGACAACTCCCTGTATGTAAGGAGC
>Ga0187894_10000485_pt1 | contig 54037 bp, 70 predicted proteins | sample GBC1701081metaG_FD_136650 | JGI IMG/M metagenome (GOLD analysis project Ga0187894, IMG submission 136650) | White microbial mat communities from a lava cave in the Kipuka Kanohina Cave System on the Island of Hawaii, USA - GBC170108-1 metaG ...
CCATATCGCCTGGGATATCGGCGCCGAAGCCGTTGCGCGAGGCCTTTCGCAAGCGCTCGACGCGCCGCTCGTGCTGCAGCGCTATTCGCGCCTCGTCTATGACTGCAACCGGCCGCCCGAATCACCCGACGCCATGCCGGCAGTGAGCGAGACGACCCGCGTTCCCGGGAACGAGCATCTGACGCCGGAAAACCGGCTGGCACGCATCCGTGAAATCTATCGCCCGTTCCATCACTGCGTGGCGCAACTCCTCGACGAGCGCGCCAGCCGCGGCATCGCCTCGCTTTTCGTCACCATCCACAGCTTCACGCCGGTCTATAAGGGCGTCAAACGGTTGCTCGATCTCGGTGTGCTGCATGACCGCGACACGCGGCTGGCCGACAAGCTCATTACGGCCTTCGGTCGAATGAAGGACATGGCCGTCAAGCGCAACGAGCCCTATGGGCCGCAAGACGGTGTCTGCCACACGCTCAATCTGCATGCGGAGCCCAGAGGGCTTCCTTATGCGATGCTGGAAATCCGCAACGATCTGATCGCCCAGTCGGCGGGACAAAAATCATGGGCGAAACGCCTTGCCGAGGTCTTGGGAGCGTTGACCGTGCCTGAGGTGCGGCGCGCGGCCTCTTGAGGAAACGTGCGTAGACAATAGGAGGGAACTTCATGTCTCAGAGTGAGAGTGGCGGCGTCAGCTACAAGAAGGCCGACGCCGGTTATTTCGAGAAGCGGCATCTCCAGCGCTATGCGGGGATCTGGTCGCTATGGGCGCTGGGGGTCGGCGCCGTCATCTCCGGCCATTTCTCCGGCTGGAACTTCGGCTTCGCGACCGGCGGCTGGGGCGGGCTGCTGGTGGCAGGAGCCATCATCGCCGTCATGTATATCGGCCTCGTCTTCTGCATCGCCGAAATGTCGCCGGCGCTGCCGCATACGGGGGCGGCCTATTCCTTCGGCCGCACCGCCATGGGACCGTGGGGCGGCTTCATCACCGGACTGTGCGAGAATGTCGAATATGTGGTGACGCCGGCGGTGATCGTGACCTTCATCACCGCCTATGTGAACAGCATCTTCGGTTTCGATCCTTATTATTCACCGATCATCTGGATCGTCACCTATCTGATCTTCCTCGGCCTCAATATCTTCGGCGTGGCGCTGTCCTTCCGGGTGACGCTCATCGTCACGCTCCTGTCTCTGGCCGTGCTGATCATCTTCTGGTTCAGCGCTTTCCCGAACATGGATTTCAGCCGCTGGGCCCTCAATATCGCGCCTGACGGGACAGAGCTGCCGGAAGGCAACGGCCCGCTCTTCCCGATGGGCTTCTCGGGAATCCTGGCATCGCTGCCCTTCGCGGTGTGGCTGTTCCTCGCCATCGAGCAATTGCCGCTGGCGGCGGAAGAATCGGTCGATCCCAAGCGTGACATGCCGAAAGGCATCCTGCTCGGCATGCTCACATTGGTCATATCGGCATTCATGATCGTGCTGCTCAATCCGTCGGTGGTCGGCGTTGGCTCGCACAAGCTCGGTTCGTCGCTTGAGCCGCTGCTCGACGGCTTCCGCGCCATCTATGGCGATATCGGCGTTGTCGTGCTCGGGATCATGGCGTTGACCGGCCTCATCGCGAGCTTCCATACGATCTTGTTCGCGCAGGGCCGGCAGATCTACTCGCTGTCGCGGGCCGGCTACTTTCCCAAGGGCCTGTCGATCACGCATGAGACCCACCGGACGCCGCATATCGCCATGATCGTCGGCTCGGTCGTGGGCATTCTCATCATGCTGGCGATCTGGTTCTCGCTCGGTGCCGAGAAGGGCGGCGCCATCATCGGCAGCGTGCTGCTCAACATGGCGGTGTTCGGGGCGATGTTCTCCTACATCCTGCAGGCGGTCTCCTTTATCCTGCTGAGGAGAAACCAACCCAATATGGAGCGACCGTACCGCAGCCCGTTGGGTGAGTGGGGCGCATGGGCGACGATCGTCATCGGTCTCGTCACCCTTGTCTACCAGGTCCAAGACCCGAACTTCTTCTATGGCGTGTTCTGGGTCGGCGTGTGGTTCATCGTGGCGATCATCTATTTCGCCGCGGTCGGGCGCCACAAGCTCATCCTCTCGCCCGAAGAGGAATTCGCGATGGAGCATCGCGCCAAGGCATAACGGACGACGACGGCGGCGCGGGGAGGGCCTCGCGCCGCTTTTCATTTGCGTAATCAAGAGGACAAAAATGGTTCAAGGCATGCTGACGCTCGCCCAGCTCAAGAAGGAAGTTGCGGCGGGCACAATCGATACGGTCGTCGCGGCGTTTCCCGACATGCAGGGGCGCCTCATGGGCAAGCGCTTCCATGCGCAATATTTCGTCGACGGCGCCTATGAGGAGACGCATGGCTGCAACTATCTCCTCGCCGACGACATCGATATGGAGCCGGTGCCGGGCTACAAGGCGGCGAGCTGGCAGAAGGGCTATGGCGATTTCGTCATCAAGCCCGACCTCGCCACCCTGCGGGCGACGCCGTGGCTCGACAAGACGGCGCTGGTACTGTGCGACGTGCTCGACCATCATGACCATACGCTCCTGCCGCATGCGCCGCGCACCATCCTGAAAGGCCAGCTGGCGCAGCTCGCCAAGATGAAGATGAAGGCCTATATGGCCTCCGAGCTCGAATTCTTCCTGTTCGACGAGAGCTATGAGAGCGCTCACGCCAAGAGCTACGCCAATCTCAAGACGGCCGGCTACTACATCGAGGACTATCACGTCCTGCAGACGACCAAGGAAGAGAATGTCATGCGGGCGATCCGCAACGGCATCGCCGGTGCCGGCATCCCGGTCGAGAACTCCAAGGGCGAATGGGGCCCGGGCCAGGAAGAGATCAATGTCAAATATGCCGAGGCGCTCGAAATGGCCGACCGGCATGTCATCCTCAAGAACGGCTGCAAGGAGATCGCCTGGTCGCTCGGCAAGGCCATCACCTTCATGGCCAAATGGAATTATGGCCTCGCCGGCAATTCGTCCCATATCCATCAGAGCCTGTGGTCATTGGACGGCAAGAGCTCGATGTTCCACGACCCCAAGGGCGACCACGGCATGTCGCCCTTGATGAAGCATTATCTCGCAGGCCTTCTCGCCCATGCGAGCGAGATCACCTATTTCCTGGCGCCCTATGTCAACTCCTACAAGCGCTTCATGGCCGGCACTTTCGCGCCGACCCGGGCGATCTGGAGTTTTGACAACCGCACCGCGGGCTACCGGCTGTGTGGTGCCGACACGAAGGCGGTCCGGGTCGAATGCCGGGTCGGTGGCGCCGATCTCAATCCCTATCTCGCTTTTGCGGCGCTGATCGCCGCCGGCCTCGACGGCATCGAGAAGAAGATGGCGCTCGAGCCCGCCTTCTCCGGCGATGCCTATGACACGTCGAAGAAATTGCGTGAGATCCCCAAGACGCTGCGCGAGGCGACGGAGCTTCTCGACAAGTCGAAACTCCTGCGTTCCGCCTTCGGCGACAATGTCATCGATCACTATGTGCATACGGCGAAATGGGAGCAGTTCGAATATGACCGGCGCATCACCGATTGGGAGGTGAGGCGCGGCTTCGAGCAATATTGAGAGGGACTGGAATTGGCTGACAAGATCAAGTGCATCTCGCCCGTCGACGGCTCGACCTATGCCGAGCGCGCGGTGGCGAAGAAGAAGGACATTGCCGCGGCCTTCTCCGCCGCCCATGCGGCGCAAGAGAAATGGAAGCGCGTGCCCTTGGCGGAACGGGCGAAATACTGTTCGGCCGCGGTCGACGCCATGCTCGCCATGAAGGACCAGATCGTGCCGGAGCTCTCCTGGCAAATGGGACGGCCCATCCGCTATGGCGCCGGCGAATTGCGCGGCTTCGAGGAGCGCGCCCGCTATATGATCGCGATCGCTCAAGCGGCGCTGGCCGATATCCGGCCCGAGCCCAAGGACGGCTTCCTGCGCTATATCAGGCGCGAGCCTTTGGGCGTCGTCTTTACCATCGCGCCGTGGAACTATCCTTATCTGACCGCCGTGAATTCCATCATCCCGGCGCTGATGGCCGGCAATGCGGTCGTCCTCAAGCATGCGGCGCAGACCATCCTGGTCGGCGAGCGCTTCGCCAAGGCCTTCAAGGCGGCCGGATTGCCCAAGGACGTCTTCCAGAATCTCGTGCTCTCGCATGAGCAGACGGCCGATATCATCTCGGGCGGCCAGGTGAACATGGTGGGCTTCACGGGCTCGGTCTCGGGCGGCAAGGCGATGGAGAGAGCGGCCGCCGGGCGCTTCATCAATGTCGGCCTCGAACTCGGCGGCAAGGACCCGGCCTATGTGCGCCCCGATGCCAATATGGCGCATGCGATCGAGAATCTCGTCGATGGCGCCTTCTTCAATTCGGGCCAGAGTTGCTGCGGCATCGAGCGCATCTATGTGCACAAGAAAGTGTGGGGCGATTTCATCGACGGCGTCATCGACCTGACGAAGAAATATGTGCTGGGCTCGCCGCTCGACGAGGCGACGACCTTGGGGCCCATGGTGAAGCCGGAGGCGGCCGATTTCGTGCGCAAGCAGATCGCCTCCGCGCTCAGGGCAGGGGCCAAGGCCCATATCGACCCCAAGAGTTTTGCGCGCGATCGCAAGGGCTCGGCCTATATGGCGCCGCAAGTGCTGACGGGCGTCAATCACCAGATGTCGGTGATGACGGAAGAGAGTTTCGGGCCGGTCGTCGGCATCATGAAAGTGAGCGACGATGCGGAAGCGATCGAGCTCATGAACGACTCGCCCTATGGCCTCACCGCCGCGGTGTGGACGGAAGATGCCGATGCGGCGCAGAAGATCGGCAGCGAGATCGCGACCGGGACAGTGTTCATGAACCGCTGCGACTATCTCGATCCGGCCTTGACCTGGACCGGCGTCAAGGATACGGGCCGCGGCGCCACCCTTTCCGTCGTGGGCTATGAAGCCCTGACGCGCCCCAAGAGCTATCATTTGAGAACGAAGACGAGCTGACCCCCATGACCATCCCGAATCGCAACATCAATTTCCCGACCGCGATCAAATTCGGCAACGGCCGCATCAAGGAACTCGCCGAATTGTGCACGGCCAACGGCATCAAGCGGCCGCTCTTCGTCACCGATCCGGGCCTGGCAGGGATGCCGATGGTGAAAGCGATCCTCGACGACCTCAAGGCGGCGGGCCTCGGCGTGGCGCTCTTCTCGGACGTCAGGCCCAATCCGGTCGAGAGCAATATCCATGCCGGCATCAAGGCCTTCAAGGCCGGCAAGCATGACGGCGTCATCGCCTTCGGCGGCGGCTCCGGCCTCGATGTCGGCAAGCTCATCGCGCTGATGCATGGCCAGAAGATCTCGGTCTTCGATCTCGAGGATATCGGCGACTGGTGGACCAGGGCCGATGCGGCGAAGATCGCGCCCATCATCGCGGTGCCGACGACGGCGGGCACGGGCTCGGAAGTGGGCCGCGCCGGCGTCGTCACCCATCCCGAGACGCATGAGAAGAAGATCATCTTCCACCCGGCCATCATGCCGAAAGTGGCGCTGCTCGACCCCGAGCTCTCGGCCGGCCTGCCGCCCAAGCTCACCGCGGCCACCGGCATGGATGCGCTGGCGCATTGCCTCGAAGCCTATTGTGCGCCCTTCTATCACCCGCTCGCCAAGGGTGTGGCGCTCGAAGGCATGGCGCTCATCAAGGACAATCTCGCCAAGGCGGTGAAGAAGGGCCAGGACCTCGACGCGCGCGGCAATATGCTGGTCGCGTCTTCGATGGGCGCCACCGCCTTCCAGCGCGGCCTCGGCGCCATCCATGCGCTGTCGCATCCTTTCGGCGGCCTCTATGACGCCCATCACGGAATGCTGAACGGCATCGTCATGCCCTATGTGCTGAAGGCCAACCGCAAGAAGATCGAGAAGGACATCGAGCGCGCCGCGGCCTATCTCGGCATCAAGGGCGGCTTCAACGGCTTTCTCAAGTGGATCCTGGCCTTGCGCAAGGAAGTCGGCATCCCGCACAAGCTCGCCGATATCGGCATCGACACGAAGCGGCTCGATGAAGTCGCGAAGATGGCGATCAAGGACCCGTCCGCCGGCGGCAATCCGATCCCGTTCAGCGAGAAGCAGTACAAGGCGCTGGCGAAGAAATGCGTGACGGGGGATCTTTAGGGCACCTTCGCGGTGCTCTTTCCCTTAAGACCCTTGCGAACGAGTTCTCCTAGAAACTTCGCGAAGGGAATGATGTTTTCTCGCACGCTGGCGTCTTCCAGTGCGGCCATGTAAGCATCCCGCCTCTCGACTGGTACAATAGTCCAAGGATAGCCCCCCGCGGCAAGCATGACATTCATCAAAAAGCGCCCCATACGCCCATTCCCGTCCATATATGGGTGGATGTAGACGAATACGAAATGGCCAAGCACCGCACGCACCGCCGCATGCTCCTCCCGCTCAAGCATTTCAAAAAGAGTGTGCATGGCGTCGGGAACTGCGTGAGACGGCAAGGGGACATGCATGGATCGGCGGATATGAACCGGGCTATCGCGATAGCCGGCAAGGCTCCCCGGCCGCATCAAGCCTGCGGCGACGCTGGGTGCGAACAATTCCCGGTACCAGCCGCCATGATCCTCATCGGCGACCATGCCGGGGTTTTTGTTTTCAAGGACTGAACGTACGCTTCTTCTGACCGCTTGGAATGCTTGCCAGTATCCGCGGGCGGAAAGCGCATCGATATGGTTTCTATCGTCTTCATTCGCGTCCGGATTCCAACGACCGCTTCGCACGCGCTCGATGAGCTCGGTACTTACGCGATAGCCTTCAATCGACAATGAATGGTATGCGTCGGCAACATAAACATCGTCGACATTCTTTAGATAACCCCTGATGTCGTTCGGGCGACCCGGTGCATCTCCAAAAGTCGCAATCACAGGATCGCGCATCTGCTTCCACGTCAGTCTTATGCGCCCGGTGTAAAGCGACTGTCCGCGCGGTGGAAGGTTGAGCTCGACGCGGTTCTCAAACGGGTCTTGCTCCCGGATTTCATAGCCGGCAGCCTTCATGGCGCTTACTATGTCGTCCGCAATGCGTGTGCGCCCGATGTTGCGAAATGCAGCTGCGAGACGTCCGGCGATCACGCTGTGCCCGCCGTCCAACAAACGGCGCACCACATCTGAAGCGTCATCGACTGCGGCAAGCGCTATTCGAGCGTCAGTTGATTTTTGCGCGAAATAAGCAGGCGATACCTCAATCAGCGCGGAGGGGAGCGAATATATCCGAAGGCCCTGCTTGACGACGACGTCTTGCTTACGAGGCATGTTGAGGCGCACGTCGAAGATCGAGGTGTTGTACAACAGGTTAGTCGGTTTATTGTTTCCTTTTGGCGTTCTTACGATCAGCTGCTGGGGAACGGTCCGTTTGCCACCATGCAGGGAGAGCGATTGCTCCGGCGACAGGCACCAGCCATTGGCGAAGCGTGCCTGCAGATAGGCTGCGCAAAAATCCCAGAACGATGCATACCAGGCGGTGCTTTCTCCTGCACCCTCTCCCGGCCTGGTCGATACGTACCAGCCTTTCATGACCTCCTGGATGAAGCCATTCCGCAGGAGGCGTTCTCTATGTTTGCGCGACAGGTCTGCGCTTCGAATAGCCACAACACCCTTGTCCTGGAGGGCATTGAGTTCCTCCAGAGATCTCGCGAGCTTTTCCTGAGGAGTTGCCATGTCGTGACTTACCTCTGACGCGCTTTGTTGTTATAGGTTTTTATGCCCTATTATTTATAGGGTATTCGGTCGTACAGTTTATAGTATATTATGCTGTGTGAAAGATAGGCTATCCTGTCAATGTCGTAAATGGGGCCTCAGCCTGCGCCAGGAGACCACCACAATATTCACGCCATGGAGTTATTGGGAGCGAATAGTCGAAGGAGAGGAATTTGCTCTCTTCGATCACGGCACCGGATACAGCTCGGATACAGCGATTACAGCGAATATCAGGGAATTCTCGTAAAAAAATTCTCGCCCCAGCGGTATCAACGAGTTAGCACACTGAAAGCTTCCGGAGCAGGGAATTTCCGGCGTTGACGATCATGGGCGCCTGCTTTGTAGAATTTCCCAGCCCTTGCATCTAAAATCTCATACCTCTGTCGGCATTCGCATGACCGCCAGCGCAGATGTGAGCCGCCGGACACATCTTTCCATGCTGATATTTCCGAAATCGCACGGCTTGGCCCGCGATTGCAAGAGGGTACAATTCGCTACCGCCTTTCGGCACGAATTCATCGCCGACGCCGTCGTGGATAATCGTCAGCGCATCATCGTTACACGGTACGACGCTGGCAGAACTCAGCCTTTGATACGGCCGCGAATCCGCCGGAACGCCTCTTCAACAGACCGGACCTTGCCCTCCTCGATCGTTTTATTCGTCAGCGTCAATACTTCGAGGAGCGCCAATGTCTGCTCGTCAAGCTTTATGGGCGATTCATTTTGATCGGACATAACCGAGGATAGCTCAAATTGAAAAGATATCCTAATGTCCTGAGCCGTCCTCGACGATCGCTTCGACGATCGCTTCGCCGGCATTGAGGAAATCGAGCGTCAGCTCGAAGCGGTCGCCGGCTTTCAGCGCCTTGATGAGACCGATCAAACGGAGATGGCGGGCGCCTTTACGCATCGCGACCGGCTTTCCCGGCAGGAGCTCGATCGACTTGAGATCGGGATCGTCATAGCGGTTGTTCTGGCGCAATTCGATCGCCGAGCAAATGGGTGAGCGCGCCGCGACGAGCGCATCCGCCGCCGCGCCGCGATTGGAAAAGGGTGCGAAGGCCTGGGTCTCGTTGGTTTCGGACGGCAGTCCCCAGACATGGCCAATGGCGATCTGGCCGGCCTGATAGGAATGAGCGCGGGCACGGGCCGCCAAGGGGAACGCGAGTGTCGAGAGCAGGAGCGCCCGGCGGCTCGGCATGGGCTCACATCATCGTGTTGGTGGAGAAGAGCGAGCCCCAGAACAGGATGCCGCCCAGGGCGACAATGACGAGGCCGCCGCCGAGGCGCAGCGCGAAAGCGGCGCGGCCGAGCCAGGTCTCGTCGCGCTTCGCCAGGTTGATGGCGAGCTTCTTCGAATAGACGGCGATGGCGGCGATGACCGAGACGGTGATCGCGGTGCCGAGCGCCATCACGAAGGTCGAGGTGATGCCCGCCCAATAGAGGCCCAGCGTATTGGCGAAGATGAGGACGAGGAGCGCGCCGGAGCAGGGCCTGATGCCGACGGCGAAGGCCAAGGACAGCGCCTTGGTCAGCGACCATTCGCCCTTCACCTGGCGGGCCTCGGGGACATGGGCGTGGCCGCAGGCGCAATTGGCGTCATGCGCGTGATCGTGGTCGTGATGATCGTGGCCATGATCGTGATGGTGGTGATCATGGCCGTGTTGGTCGTGATCATGATGATGGTCATGGGCATGCGCGGGGGCCGCGGCCTCGGCATGCCGATGCGGCCTGAGCGCCGTCCAGATGAGATAGACGCCCATCAGCCCGATCAGGGCGTAGCTCGCGCTTTCGAGGAAGCCCGCCACGTCGCGCGCGGTCGTGCCGACCGCCGTCACGAAGAGAAGCAATGCGCTCACGATGACAATGGCGGTCAAAGCCTGGACCACGGCGCTCATGAAGGCGATGAGAATGCCGCGGCGCAATTCATTCTCGGTTGCGAGCAGCCAGGCCGAGATCACCGCCTTGCCATGACCCGGCCCCGCTGCATGGAAGATGCCATAGCCGAAGCTCAGCAGCATCAAGGTGAGGCCTGCGGCAAAGGGCGATTGCGATCGCATCTGCCTGATCGACAGCGACATCGCGCCATAGAAGCTCCTCTGCTTGTCCATGACCCACAGGACGGGCTCCTGCCACAAGGACGGCGTCTTCAGCGTGCCGTCGGCATTGCGCGGCTGGACCAGGAGCTTGCGCTGATCGATCTTGGGGGGCTCGGGCTGGGCCTGCTCCTGCGCCAGCACGGAGCCGGGCACGCTCAGCCCCGCGACGCACAGCAGCAGCACGAAGCAAAGCGCCCGGGCGATCAGCTTCATTTGGAGCACATGACCAAAGCCGGTTGCGCGAACATGCCGCCGAAATCCTCATCCTCCGGCGGCTTCCAGTCGGCGCCCTTGCTCGAGAGCATCTGGCGCGTCTGGTCGAGCTGCTGATCGGAAACGACCGGCTTGACCTGGAGATGACAGCCTTTCGGCAGGTCGCCCACGACGCCGACCGGATCCTCCTGGATATAGTCCATGGCGATGAAGAATTCCGGATCATAGATCTTGTAGAGGAATTCCGCCTTGCGCGGATCGACGGGCGTAGCGAGCGGCACGGTGAAATGCAGCTCGAGCTTCCCGTTGCTGTAGATCTGGCCATATTCCGTCGGATCGGTGATGGTGACGATCTTGCCGTTGACCCTCGGCACGACAAAATAATTGTAGTCCTTGAGCGACTTCAGATTCTCCTGGGTCAAGGGCTCGAGCTCGGACTGGCTGTAGACGCCATCGCCATTGGTATCGAGGCCCTCGAGCGCCATCTGCGTATAGCCGTCATCGAAGGTCCATTCGACCGCGATGCCGGCGACCTCGGCCTTGTCGTTGAACACGACGTCGGAGCGCATGGTGATCCAGACATGGGGATGGGCATTGGCGGAGGCTGCCGGCAACAGCAGGGTTGCGGCCAGTGCCGTGGCGTTCATGAAAATCCGCCGCATCCCTCGATCATTCCCCGTTGAGCGCGAAGGCTCAGAAATGATCGGAGAATACGGCGGAAAAGTGAAGTTACGCTTATTTCACCCTTTGAGGCAGGTGACGAGGGCCGTCACAAATTTGTGCATCATGCCGCCATAGGCTTGCGTACCGGCAGGTTCCTTGGCGCCGAGACCGTCGAGCACCGAGGCCTTGGCCTTGGTGCCTTCGATGACGGTCTCGACATATTTCGATTCGAATTGCGGCTCGGCGAAGACGCAGACCGCGTTCGCCTCGGCGATGCGGTCATGGATCTCCTTGATGCGCTTGGCGCCGGGCGTCACTTCCGGGTTGACCGTGATGCTGCCCGCCGGGCTCAGGCCGAAACGGGTCTCGAAATATTGATAGGCATCGTGGAAGACTATATAGCGCTTGTCGCGCACCGGCTGCACGGCCGCCGCCATGTCGGCGGAGAGCTTGTCGAGGTCGGATGCGAATTTCTCGGCATTGGCCTGATATTTGGCGGCGTTCTCCTGGTCGAGATCGCCTAGCGTCTTGGCCAGCGCCAAGGCGATCACTTTGACATTCTCGGGGTCCATCCAGATATGCGGGTCATTGCCGCCATGCTCGTGGTCGTGATCGGCATGACCTGCTTCCGCCTCGCCTTCATGATGCTCCTCTTCGCCTTCGTGGTGATGCGGCTCCCACAGGCCGCCGCTGCGCACCGGCAGCAGCTTGAGGCCCGGCAATTCGCCGGCCTCGAACAGCTTCTTCTGCGCGATCTCGGGATTTTCCAGGGCCTTATGCAGGAAGGCCTCGAGATTCTCGCCCACCACGACGATGAGATCGGCATTCTGCATGGCCTCGACCTGGGACGGGGTGAGCTGGGCGGTATGCTCGGACACGGCGGCATCGAGCAGCAGATGCGGCTCGGCCACCCCCGCCATCACATTTGCCGCTATGGAATGAATGGGCTTGATGGTGGCCACCACGCGCGGGGCGGCAAGGCTCGTGGTGCTTAAGAGGGCGGCGAAGGCGGCAGCAAGGACGAAGCGGGCGGTCGCGGGCATGGATCACTCCTTTATGTAACATTATAACATAACAGGATTGGGCTGCTGTCAAGTTAAAGTGAGGAACCCTGCGGCCTTTCGTGAGTTGTGCCGCTCTGCGCGAACCGCCAAGTTGCGCCCGGGCATGATTCAAGGCTCGTCCGCCATCCTCACCCTGAGGTGCGAGCGAAGCGAGCCTCGAAGGGTGTGTTGCAACAGACTCGCTCTATCCTGAGGGATGCTTCGAGGGCCGCTGCGCGGCCACCTCAGCATGAGGATACGGGGAGGGCAGCAATCGCATCGTCCTGCCCTTGTGGTGCAAGGTTACGAGGTTCTGGTGGCGGTTACTCTGTTGACGGCATTCTTCGGCGGGCTCTTGAGCTTTCTCAGCCCTTGCGTCCTGCCGCTGGTGCCGCCCTATCTGTGCTTCATCACCGGCGCCACGCTCGACGACCTGACCGAGAAGGCAACCGTTTCGCGCAACCGCACGGTCTTGGCCGCCTTCGCTTTCGTGCTCGGCTTTGCGACCGTCTTCGTGCTCCTGGGCGCCACGGCGTCGGCGGCGGGACAATTCATCCGCGAGCACCTGCCGCTGCTGGCGAAGCTCGCCGGCATCTTCATCATCCTCATGGGCCTGCATTTCCTCGGCCTCTTCCGCTTCGCCTGGCTCAATCGCGAGAAGCGCTATCAGCAGGAGACCCGCCCGGCCGGCCTCATCGGCGCCTATGCGGTGGGTCTTGCTTTCGCCTTCGGCTGGACGCCCTGCATCGGGCCGGTCCTCGCCACCATCCTGGCGGTGGCGGCGACCGAGGACAGCGTCGGGCAGGGCGCTTTCCTGCTCGCCATCTATTCATTGGGATTGGGCGTGCCCTTCCTTCTCGCGGCGCTCGGCGTCGGCACCTTCCTCGCCTTCCTCAAGCGCTTCGCCAAGCATCTCGGCACGGTCGAGAAGGCCATGGGGGTGCTGCTCGTCCTTGCCGGCCTCGCTTTCCTGACCGGGCTGCACCAGTCCTTCGCCTATTGGCTGCTCGAGACTTTTCCGGTCTTCTCGCGGATCGGATGATCAAGAAGACGGCGCTTCCGAGAGGCGCGCGATCAGATGCGCCTCCAGCCGGTCGATGATCGGGCTCTTCTTCAGATGCGAGCGTTCGAGCCGGATGTTGAACTTGCCCAATGGTGGAAATCCCTCGCGAAGCGTCAGCTCGCGCATGTCGGCGGTGACGGCGCTCCTGACCATGGCCGAGACCGCCAGTCCGCCCGACACCGCGGCGCGCAGCCCGGTGATGCTGCGGCTGATCACCGCGATCCGATGCGCGCGCTTCATCGTCTCGAGCGCTGCCACCATCGCTTGCGCATAGCTGTCGTCCTCGCCGCGAATCGCGACCGGCAATGGATCCTTCTCATGGATAGTGCCGGTGAGCGGCGCCACCCAGACGATCTCGTCGCGGAAGACGACCGGGCCGCCGCGCACCGGCCCGATGCCCTCGGTGATGAAAGCAAGATCGATCGCCCCTTCGCTCAGTCCCTTGGCGAGAACCATCGATTCCTCCAGCACGAGGTCGACGGTGGCGAGGGGATAGAGCTCGATGAAGCTGCGCAGGACGTCGGAGAGGATGCGCGGCGCATAATGTTCCGAAAGGCCGAGCACCACGACGCCTTCGACCGAGCCGCGATTGAAGGCGGCGAGCGCTGCGCCATAGGAAGCGACGATGTCCTTGGCGTAACCGAGAAACAGCTCGCCATGATCGGTGAGCTGGACATTGCCGCTGGTCCGCGACAGGAGCGGACGCCCCAACAGGGCCTCGAGGCGCCTGATCTGCAGGCTTACCGCCGATTGCGTCCGCCCGACCTGGCGGGCCGCCTGGGTGAAGCTCCCGGTCTCGCAGATGGCGATAAAACTCTTCAGAAGATCGATGTCCATGGGTCGATGAATTTCCCTAATGGCACATATTTCAACTACTCGTTGGACAGATCAACCACCCGGTCGTCTCATAGTTTTCAGGAGCTTGACGACCATGATGACCGAAACCCGCTGGATGAGAACCATGTCGGCAATCCGCATGATGAGGGATGCCTTCGATTTGTGGCGCGCCGGCCGTCGGTTGCTCGGTGCCGATGACGCCATGCTGGCCGATATCGGCGTCTCGCGCGGCAATATCGACTGGCTGGTCCATCACGGCCGGCAGCGTTAAGGATGCTTATTTGAGCTCGATCGGCTGTCCGTGCGGCGTCGCTTTGGCCGCGCGGTCCCAGGCGTCGATACGGGCGAGGCGCTCTTCCTCATTCATGAGATTTTTTGCTTCGACCAGCTTTTCCAGCGCCGCGAGCCAGGATTCATAATAGCTGCGCTCCGGATCGGCGGCGACCTCGCGGGCCAGGGCTTGGGCCCATTCCGTCCAGGTGAAGAAGCCCTTGGCATTGAGGCTCACCGCCATGGCGAAGGCCTGGGCTTCCCAGGGCTCGTTGAAGACCGGATCTTCCGGCGGCGGGTCAGGCGGGCTCAAGATAGGGCTCCCACAGATCGGCCGAGACGGCATCGCGCGGGTTGCGCGCCTCGCCCCAGATCTCACGCGCCGAGAAGCGCACCGTATAAAGCGGCTGCGGCTCTTCGCCCTTGCCATGCGCGTTGCTGTCCGGAAACACATGGGTGCCGTGCAGGAGCGCGATCTCGCCCACATGGCCGCGCAGATAGCGGGGCAGCCGCGTATGGGTCTGGGGATGGATGTTCTTCGTGCGCACCTTGTCGCCGACCTTGAAGCGCGGCGGCGTGGCGGCGGGACGTGTCGTGGGACCACCCTTGGCGAGGACCGCCGGCACATCCTTGGCGAGGAGGAGCTTGCCCACCACCTTCTTAGGCGGCGCCGTCATTTTCCCGGAAGCGAGCTCGTCCTCGGTGACGAGGCCACGGGCGAGGATGAGCTTGCGCAGGCCGGCGATCCAGATCTCGTAATAGCTCGAGGAGAGATATTGTGCCGGCGGCAGGCTTTCGCGTGCATGCCGCCCCATGTCGATGTTCCATTCCCGTGTCGCCCCCATGGCGAGGGTCAGCGCCAAGGCACGGCGCTCCCACGGCGCATGGAAGATGGGCTCGTCCTTTTCCGGCGCGACAGGCCCAAAGCCCATTTGGCCGCCCAGATCCTGGGGGCCGTTCATGACCTGGCTCCCGGGCCTGAAGCAAGGGCGGTGCCGATCATGGAATCGCGGGTGACGAGGGTGGCGAGCTTCTCCGCGCTCCAGCCGTCGGTGCCTTGCGGCCGCAGGGGGAGCACGAGATAGCGGATCTCCGCGGTCGAATCCCACACCCTGATCGCCGTCTCAGCCGGAAGGTCGAGGCCGAATTCGGCGAGCACGCCGCGAGGATCGATCACGGCGCGCGAGCGATAGGGCGGCGCCTTGTACCAGACGGGCGGCAGGCCCAGCACCGACCAGGGATAGCAGGAGCATAAGGTGCAGACGATGAGATTATGCGTGTCTTGTGTGTTCTCGACCGCCACCATGTGCTCGCCCTGGCGGCCGGTGAAGCCCAAGGAGGCGATGGCGGCCGTGGCGTCCTTGAGGAGCCAGGCCTTGTATTCAGGGTCGGTCCAGGCTTTGGCGACGACGCTTGCGCCGTTGCGCGGGCCGATCTTCGTCTCATAGGTCTCGACGATGACATCGAGCGCGTCCGGATCGACATAGCCCTTCTCGACCAGGAGCGATTCCAGCGCCTTCACTCTGAGCGCGGTGGGCGACAGGGCCGATCCCCCGTCATGGTCGTGATTATGGTCGTGGTCGTGCGGCATTATTCTCTCCATGCAGATGCCTGCCGTTCTGAAGCTACAATAGCCGGGCCGAGGGTTGCGAGCGATGCTTACATGCTTTATAGAAAAGCTGCACAATTGACCTAAATAGTATTGACGGAAATGGAAGTAATCATGCGAAGCATAACTCTTGAGCAGCTGCGCAGTGTGAACAATTCAGGCGGGGTCTCCAATGTCACGCTGAAAGGGGAGGGCGGGGCCTTTCTGGTGAAGGTCGACACCCGCAGCGGAGCCCGTGCTGTCTTGGCGAAGGCCCGGAGCAATGAGCCGCGTAGGTTCGGCAATCCGGCCGCGGCGTTGAATGTGCTGCGCACGATTGGCATTACTGCCGGCCAGTTCGATGCGAGCGAGTGGGATCCGAGTGCCAAGGAACCGACAACGGGGAGACGTGGACGGGCAGAGGCGTTGCGCAAGGCACACAAGGCGTCCGCCTACACCGACTGGCTCAATACGGAAATTCAAAGCGCCATCGACGATCCCAGAGCGAACATCGGGCATGACGAGATGCTCGCCGAAATGGACGCTGACATCGTCCGGCTGGAAAAGAAGGCAGCACGCAAAAAAGGCGCATGAAGCCTGCACTTCATCCGGTCTGATCCGTGGCGAAAGCGAAGATCCCATATCGTATAGAGTGGCGGGCGTCGGCGCGGGAGGACTTGCGCGCCATCATCCGATATATCGGAACGGATAATCCGGATCGGGCCCGTAGCTTCGCGCAGGAGCTGCGTGACAAGACCAAGCCGCTGGCGCTCCATCCCGAGCTTGGCCGCACGGGACGGCCAGGACTACCGGATTTCGTGCGAGAGCTCGTAGCCCATCCTAACTACATCATTTTCTATCGTGTGATCGCAGCGAGGCGGATCATCGAGATTCTGCGTGTGAAGCACGTCGCGCAGCGCTTCCCATGAGCCGGCGGGATCAGGATCATTGTGTTTCTTTCCAAGGCCGCTAGCATAGTCCCTGGGACTGGGGAGAGAAGCTTTTCCATGGCGAAACTCGAGGGCATCCGGGCCTGCGTCTTCGACGCCTATGGCACGCTGTTCGACGTGCACGCGCCGGTGGCCAAGCTCGCCCAGGAGATCGGCGAGAAGGCCGATGCGCTGTCGAAAACGTGGCGGCAGAAGCAGCTCGAATATTCCTGGCTCAGAAGCCTCATGGGGGTGCATGCCGATTTCTGGCATGTCACCGGCGATGCGCTCGATTACGCGCTCGCCTTCCACGGCATCGACGATCCGGGTCTCAAGGACGAGCTCATGGTCCTCTATCTCAAGCTTGATGCCTATCCCGACGCCAAGGCGGCGCTCGAGACGCTCAAATCGCGCAATATGCGCTTGGGCATCCTGTCCAATGGCAGCCCCTCCATGCTCGAGGCGGCGGTGCGCTCGGCCGGGCTCGAAAAGCTCATCGACCAGGTGCTCTCGGTCGAGGATGTCGGCATCTACAAGCCGAGCCGGCGCGTCTACCGCCTCGCGATGCAGAAATTCGTCCTCCAGGATGCGCCCTCCATCTGCTTCGTCTCGTCCAACACCTGGGATGCGCAAGCGGCGGCGCAATTCGGCTTCCAGGTGGTGCGCATCGACCGCTTCGGCCTGCCCGACGACAAGATTCCGGGCAAGCCCGCGGCGAAAGTCAAATCGCTCAGCGAATTGCCGGCGCTGCTCTCATGAAATGGCTCAACGAACCGCGCGAGTGGAACGCGCAAGGTGCAAGTCTCTCTTTCGTCACCGAGGACAAGACGGATTTCTGGCAGACGACCTTCTATGGCTTTCGCCACGACAATGGTCACTTCTACCACCGGGAAGTCGAGGGGGATTTCACCGCCGAGGTCGTCTTCCGAGCGGAGTATGAAGCTCTTTACGATCAGGCGGGACTCATGCTGCGGTCAGGAGAATTGCACTGGCTCAAGGCCGGCGTCGAATTCGCCCATGGCCGCGCGACGCTCAGCGCCGTTCTCACACAAGACGTGTCCGATTGGGCGATCGGTCCCGAAGTTTCGCCGAAGGAGCGCGTTCATTTGCGCCTCACCCGCAAGGCTGGAGCCGTCTGCGTGCAATGGGTGAAAGACGGGAAATTCCAGACCTTGCGGCTCGGCCCCTTTTCCGCGAGCGCTCCCCTCATGGTCGGACCCATGGCCTGCTCGCCGACACGCGCCGGCCTCAAGGTGCGCTTCGAGGATTTCAGGGTAGGGCCGGCCGTCGATTTCGCAGCTGAGGTTTAGCTCGCCCGCGCCAGCTTCTCGTTCATGCGCCGCGCCGCATGGAGCCTCACCGCATCGCCAAAGGCCTTGAACAATTTGACCGAGTCGGGATTGCCGGCGGCCTTGTATTCGGGATGCCACTGGGTGCCCAAGGCGAAGGATTTGGCGCCCTTGACCGACACCGCCTCGACGATGCCGTCGGGGGCGCGCGCTTCGACAGTGAGGCCGGGGGCGATCTTCTCCACCGCCTGGCGATGCAGGCTGTTCACCATGGTCTCGCGCTTGCCGAGAATGCTTTCGAGCTGCCCGCCGGGGGAGATCGAGATCGCGTGGACGGGGCCGTATTTGACGTCCATGTCCTCGACCTTGCGCGAACGGTGATCGAGCCGGCCTTCGCCGCGCTGCACCTCGGCCTCGAGCGTGCCGCCCAAGACGACATTCAGTTCCTGGAAGCCACGGCAGATGCAGAAGAGCGGCATGCCGCGGTCGATGACGGCGCGGATCAGCTTCAAGGTGAGCTGGTCGCGATGATGGTCATAGGGCTCGTGATCGACGCTGGGCGCTCCGCCATAATGCGGCGGATGCACATTGGAGATGGCGCCGGTCATCAGGACGCCGTCGAAATGATCGAGCAGGGACGAGAGATCCATGGCCTCGGCAATGGCCGGGATCATCACCGGCAGGCATTGCGCGACATCGGAAACGGCGCGGACATATTTGTCGCCGAGGGAATGGAACAGCAGGTGGTTGCTTTCATAGGTGTCGGAGGGGAGGCCGACGAGGGGATGTCTGATCATGGTGGGAAACTGATACCCTAGAATAGGCGGCAAATCCATGGCACCTTGATTCAATTAGGATTTCCAGGTGTTAAAGACAGTCGCATGAACCATTTACGCCCCATCCGCCCGTCCTCATCCCCGCCTGCGCCGGTTTTTGCCAGGCGTTTTCACATCCTTTCCCGCCAGCGGGACGGCGCCCCCGAGGTCCATCGCATGCTGATCGCGCGCACTCTGGCGAAGGCGGGCATCGATTTCTGGAAATGGGGTCGGGATGTTCAAGGATGATCTGCTGGCCGGCAAGCGGGTGCTGGTGACGGGCGGCGGCACCGGCATAGGCCGGTCGATCGTCCAGCGCTTCATGTCCCTTGGCGCCCATGTCGTCATCTGCGGCCGGCGCGCGGAGGTGCTCGAGAAGACGGTCGCCGAGCTCTCGGCATCGGGTATCGGAAGTGCCGAACACATGCGCTGCGACATTCGCGATCCGGAAGCCGTCGATGCCATGCTGTCGGCGATCTGGGAAAAGGGTGCGCTCGACATCCTGGTCAACAATGCCGCCGGCAATTTTACCGCACCGACCGAGAGCCTGTCGCATCGCGCCATGGACGCGATTCTCGGCGTCGTGCTGCATGGCACGGGCTATGTCACGCTGGGCTCCGGCAAGCGCTGGCTGGCTCACAACCATGCCGGCTCCGTGCTCTCGATCGTCACCACCTATGCCTTCACCGGATCGGCCTTTGTCGTGCCCTCGGCCATGGCAAAGGCCGGTGTGCTGGCGATGACGCGCTCGCTCGCGGTCGAATGGGGCGGCCGCGGCATCAGGCTCAATGCAATAGCTCCGGGGCCCTTTCCGACCGAAGGGGCCTGGGAACGTTTGGTGCCCAAGCCCGAGGTCGCCAAGGCTTTCGAGGAGAAGAACCCGCTGCGCCGCGCCGGTCGCCACGAGGAACTGGCCGACCTTGCCGCCTTCCTCGTTTCCGATCAGGCGGCCTACATCAATGGCGAGTGCGTGACCATCGATGGCGGCGAGTGGCTGCAAGGGGCCGGGCAATTCAACTTCCTCAGGCAGATGATGAGCCCGCAAGACTGGCAGGACGCGAAAGCTACGCGGAAATGAGCGTCTGGTCGCGTCCTAGAAATCACTTGGAGAGATCCTTACCCGGCTCTCAGTCGACCGCTATCCGGCACGACTGCAGAGCGGTGCGGTTCTTGAGCCGGTATTCCAGGGGAGAGCGTCCGATGCGACCGGAAAAGGCAATGGTGAACGCGCTCGAGCTGGAATAACCGACAGCTCGCGCTATCCTGTCGAGCGACAGGCTGTCATCGGCAAGCAGCTCCATTGCGCGCATGATGCGGACTTCCGAGATCAGTGTCTTGGGTCCGAAGGAGAACTCCTGCTGGGCCAATCTCTGCATCGTGCGGGGGGCCAGCGCGCAGGCGCGGCAGGCCGATTCAACCGTGACGTCATCGAGATGCTCTCGGACATAACCGACGAAAGCCCGTGTCTCTCGTGACTTCGCCGCTGGAAGCCACAGCATCCTGGGATTGGAGAACCATTCGGTGCACAGCATCGAAATCGTCTTGAGCAAGTGGCGCATCATGTCCGGATCACCGGACTCACGGCCGGCCAAGTCAACCAACAGCGCGAAGATTTCATGAACCAGCGGACTGGCCTGGGTCACCCAGCAGCCATGATGGTGCCAGGGATGATCATTGGGGTCGAGAAACGCGGCATTCACCCGTGTTCCGGCCGCCGTGCGCAAATTGAAAGGGCGATTGGCCGGCACAAATATCATGTGGTTCGGCATCACCAGCCAGCCGCCGGAACCTCCCTCGACATCCATCATCCCATCGACGACGAGAACGAGCTTGTGCAGCTCATCCCCCTCGGAGGATTCCTCCCATTCGCCGCAGTCAAATGTCGCGACCGACGGGCCTGCTTTGCTGTCGCCGGCAAATTTCCGGCCGCCCCTCGACACGAACTCGAAGTCTTGGGTTATGCGGACCAGCCGGTCAACAGTTGATACGGAGTTCAAAGCCATCACCATCAAACTTGCGACCACTAAAGCGCGATGGCTTTAGATCGAGTCGCCATCGCGCTTTATCTTTTTGTTTGCGCATGATTTCTCCGGAAAACCGCTGCGCGTTTTTCCGGATCATGCTCTAGCCAGGGGCCCCCCAGGTTACAACATTTCGGCTTGGCTGATTATATATTATTATTGATCTTTTTTATAATATCGGCCAGGATGCCTCGGAGGCTGGCGAAGATCGGTCCAGGAATGGGAGAAAATGCAACAAGATCCGGGGGTTGCCCATCGGCCGGCTGCATTGACGATCCGCGGTCTGCGGAAGTCCTTCGGCGCCACCAAGGCCGTCCAAGACGTCGATCTGACCCTGTTGCAAGGGGAAGTGCTGGCTCTTCTGGGGCAGAACGGCGCCGGCAAGTCGACGCTGGTCAAGATTCTCGCCGGGGTCTTCGAGGCCGATGGCGGCGAGGTCCGACTTGGGGACGAGCCTTACGATCTCAAGCGTGATCGCCGCGCCGTTGCCTTCATCCACCAGGACCTCGGTCTTATCGAGTGGATGACGGTCGCCGAGAACATCGCCTTGGCGCAAGGCTTTGCGCGCCGTTTCGGTTTAATCGACTGGGCCGCGGTGGAAGATCAGGCGCGCCGCTCGCTCGAACGGATTGCCCCAGCCATCGATCCGCGCCGCCGCGTCAGCGATCTGACTCGCACGGAGAAATCGCTGGTCGCCATTGCGCGGGCGCTCGGCATCCAGTCGCGTATCCTGGTTCTCGACGAGCCGACCGCCAGCCTGCCCAAGAACGACGTGCAAGTCCTGTTCAGCGTATTGCGCCAGCTGAAACAGGAAGGTGTGAGCATGATCTATGTCTCGCATCGCCTGGATGAGGTGTTTGCCATCTCCGACTCGCTGCTGGTGCTGCGCGACGGGAAGGTGGCCGATGCATGCCGCACCGACCAGTCCAATCCCGAAGCCCTGATCCGCAGCATCATCGGCCGGGCGCCGGAAAAAGTGTTTGTCCGGCCGCCCCGGCCGGCGTCACAGGAGGCTCTCGTCTGCACGGAACTGGCGGGCGAAAGTGTCGGGCCTGTCTCCTTCACCGTCCATCGGGGTGAGATTGTCGCGCTGGTGGGCCTCAGGGGAGCAGGTCATGAAATCATCGGACGAATCCTGGTCGGCGATGAACGCCAAACCTCTGGAGCGATATCGATCGGTGGCCGCAAGCTCGCCAACGCCTCGCCTGCTGCTGCGATCGGTGGCGGGCTCGGCATCATCGCCGCCGATCGCATTGCCGAATCGATCGCGCCCGGCATGTCGATCAGGGAAAACCTGTTTCTCAATCCGCTCGCGACCGGGAGCGGTCTCTTGTCCTTGTCCAGGCCCGGCACCGAGGCCGGCGAATGCCGCGAGGCCGGCCGCCGGACGGGATTGGTTCCCAATGAGCCGGAAACGCCAATCGAGAGCCTGTCCGGCGGCAACCAGCAGAAAGTCGTGCTGTCGCGGTGGATGCGCATCGCGCCACAGGTGCTGGTGCTCGAAGATCCGACCGCCGGAGTCGATGTCGGGGCCAAGGCCGAGATCTATTACCTGCTGGCCGAGCAGCTGGCGGCCGGACAAGCCATCCTGCTGATTTCCACCGATTTCGAGGAGGTCGCGGAGATCTGCCATCGCGCGCTGGTGTTCCGCCATGGCGAAATCGTCAGCGAGCTCGATGGCAGTGCATTGAACATCGAAACGGTCACGCTGGCATCGTCGCTGGCCGCTTCGCCCTCCGGCATCCAGGCCGCCGTCTAGCAAGGGCTCGTCACAGCATGCAGTCCATCAAGTCCAATGCGCTCGAACCCACCAAGGCCGAGCTGGCGTCGATGAACATCACGCAGAAAATGGTGAGGCTGATCCCGGTCTACGGGCTACTGGTGTTCACCATCCTGCTCATACTCCTCTTCTCGATCCTGCTGCCCAACACATTCCCGACGATGCTGAACCTGCGCTCCATCCTGGGCGACAAGGCGATCATCGCCATCCTTTCGCTCGCGGCCATGGCGCCCATGGCTGCCGGGCGCATCGACCTGACGGTCGGCTACGGCATCGTGCTTTGGCACATTCTGGCCATTGCCCTGCAGACCACGCTCGGGATCGACTGGCGCATCGTGGTGGTGATGGTCCTGCTCGCCGGCTGCCTGCTCGGGCTCCTGAACGGGCTCCTCGTGGAAGTGGCCCGCATCGATTCCTTCATCGCCACGCTGGGCACCGGCACGATCCTCTATGCGATCGCCCTTTGGTACACGGAAGGACGCCAGATCGTCGGCGTCCTGCCGAAGGGCTTCACCGATATGTATGCCTGGCAGCCGCTGGGCATCCCGGTCGTCGCCTTCTATGTGCTGGCGATCAGCTTCGCCATGTGGGTCGTCCTCGAATACACGCCGATCGGCCGCTGCCTCTATGCGATCGGAGCCAACCCGCGCGCCGCCGAGCTCAACGGCATCCCCAACCGGCGCTTCATCATCGGCGCTTTCGTCGTGTCGGGTCTGCTCGGTGCCGCCGCCGGGCTGCTCCTCGCCGCCCGTCTGCGGATCGGCCAGGCGAGTGTCGGGCTCGAATATCTGCTGCCTGCCCTGGTCGGCGCTTTCCTCGGTTCGACGACGATCAAGCCCGGACGCGTCAATGTCTGGGGAACGATTGTCGGCGTCGCGGTCCTCGCGGTCGGCATATCCGGCATCCAGCAGATCGGCGGTGCCTTCTACATCGAGCCGCTGTTCAACGGCGTCACGCTGCTGATCGCCATTGGCCTCGCCGGCTATGCCCAGAAGCGGCGCGGCCGCGTGCGAGCGCCGGCGAGCAGCGACACTCCTCAGGCGAGCGCCTGAGCAAAGGACTTCGCATGCGCGGAGGATATCAACGGGAGGAAAGTGACATGATAGTGAAGCGGACGATCACCACGACAGCCTTGCTCCTTGCGGCACTGACAACCGGTGCCAGTGTCGCCTTTGCCGACGCGGTTGCGGACGCCAAGGCCTTCGTGGAAAAGATGAGCAAACCCAACGCGCCGTGGAACGGACCCACCACCGGACCAAAGGCGGCCGCAGGCAAGACGATCTTCTACGTGTCGACCGACCAGCGCAATGGCGGTGCGCGCGGCGCCGGTGAAGGTGTGAAGGCCGCGGCGCAACGGATCGGCTGGACATTCAAGGAGAGCGACGGCCAGGGATCGGTCGCGGGCCGCGCCACCGCCCTCAATCAGGCGATCGCCTCCAAGCCCGATATCATCGTGCTCGGCGGCATCGACGCGACCGAACAGGCGGCGGTCATCGAGGAAGCGGGGAAGCAGGGGATCACCCTTATCGGCTGGCATTCCTATGGCAAGGCCGGCCCGCACGACACACTGCCGATCTTCACCAACATCACGACCGACCCGCTCGACGTGGCGCGCGCCGCCGCGTCCTATCCGTGCGCCGAGACCGGCGGCAAGGTCGGCGCCGTGATCTTCACCGACAGCACCTATGAGATCGCCGTCAAAAAGTCGGATGCCATGGCCGAGGTCATCAAAGTCTGCGGCGAAAGCAAGGTGCTCGAGATCGTCGATACGCCGCTGGCCGACGCCTCGAACCGCATGCCGCAGCTGACGACATCTCTGCTGCAGCGGCATGGCGCGGCATGGACCACCTCGCTCAGCATCAACGATCTCACCTTCGACTTCATGGCGCCGTCGCTCACAGCCGCGGGCATCGGCGGCAAGGACAACCCGCTGGCGATCTCCGCCGGTGACGGCAGTGAAGTTGCCTTCCAGCGCATCCGGGCCGGCGAGTATCAGGCGGGAACGGTGGCCGAGCCGTTGCTTCTGCAGGGCTGGCAGATCGTCGATGAAGCCAACCGGGCCGAGAACGGAGAGAAGGAGAGCGGCTTTGTCGCGCCGCCGCATCTGTTCCTGCCCTCCAACATCGAGTTCGACGGCGGGCCCGCCAACACCTACGACCCCAATAACGGCTATGCCGATGCCTATGCCAAGATCTGGGGCGTGAAATAGGAAATCTCCACGCTGGGCGGCGCCACGGCGCCGCCCGGCATCCGTGAAATCACCGCAACCAACAGGATACGGGAAACAGCCCATGAGCATCCAGCCTCTTCCGAAAGCCGATTTCAGCTACAACATGAAATTGATCGGCCATAGCGATCAAGGTGGAAGGCCGGACGGCGTGCAGCTCATGGTCAACAAGGGCTTCGCCTATGTCGGCCACATGTTCTCCAAGGGCTTCAGCGTCATCGACGTGCGCGATCCGCATCATCCGAAACCCGTCGAATATGTCGCGGCCCCGCACAATACCTGGAACATCCATCTCCAGACCCATGGCGACCTGCTGCTGGTGATCAACGCCAAGGACATGTTCGCAGCGGCCGAATTCCAGGACGAGAGGGCCTATTACAAGGGCGCCATCGGCAAGAAGGTCGGGACCGCCAGCGGCGATACGGCGCGCGACTGGACAGCAGGCATGTCGGTCTATGACATCTCGACGGCGGGAAGGCCGCGAAAGATCGGTTTCATGCCGGTTGCCGGCGGCGGCATTCACCGCATCTGGTATACCGGCGGGCCCTGGGCCTACGCCTCGGCGCTGCTCGACGGCTTCACCGACTATATCTTCATCACCATCGACATGACCGATCCCACGCGCCCCGTCGAGGCGGGGCGCTATTGGCTGCCGGGCATGAACCTCGCCGCCGGCGAAACGCCGGACTGGGAGCCCACCCGACGCTATGGCCTTCATCATGCGACGGTATCGGGCGATATCGCCTATGGCGCCTGGCGCGATGCCGGCATGGTGGTGATCGATGTCGCCGACCGCCACAAGCCGAAGCTCATCACCCACCGGAACTGGTCGCCTCCCTTCGGCGGCGGGACGCATAATTGCCTGGCTCTGCCCGACCGTGACCTGCTGGTGGTCGCCGATGAGGCGGTGCTCGATGAATATGAGGACGGCTTCAAGCCGATCTGGATCTTCGACAACCGCGTTCCCGGCAATCCCGTCAGCCTCGCGACCTTTCCCGAACCCAAGGAAGCCGACTACAAGAGCAAGGGTGGTCATTTCGGACCGCACAATATTCACGAAAACCGGCCGGATGCCTTCGTCAGCTCCGAGCTGATCTTCGCCACCTACCAGAATGCCGGCGTCCGTGTCTTCGACATAAGCGATCAGTACCGGCCAAAGGAGGTCGCCGCCTTCGTGCCCGGCGAGCCCGCAACACTTGCCGATCGGCGACCCAACCGCAAGAAGGTCATCCAGTCCTGCGATGTCTATGTGGACAAAGCCGGCCTCGTCTATGCCAACGACTATAATGGCGGCCTCTACATACTCGAATATCAAGGATAGAGCGGCGGGGTGTCCAGCCAGTTTATCGACGATTGCCGGAGCCTGGTCGGCCCGCCCAACGTCCTCATGCCGGAAGATGACTTGCGCCGCTTCGAAGTCGACGTGTGGCAGCAATATTCCGGCAAGGCGGCTGCGGTCATTCGTCCGGGAACGACGGCGGAAGTCGCGAGCGTCGTGGCGCTCGCCGCCCGGCACGGCATCACGCTCGTTCCTCAGGCCGGCAACACAGGCCTGGTGAATGGCGGGATTCCGGATGCGAGCGGGAACCAGGTCGTCATCTCCGTCGAGAGGCTCGACAAGATCCGTGCCATGGATGCGGCTGCGGGCTTCCTCATTGCGGAAGCGGGCTGCATCCTCGACAAGGTGAGGTCGGCCGCCGAAGCGCAGAACCGGATGTTTCCGCTTGCGCTCGGGTCGGGCGGCTCTTGCCGCATTGGCGGCAATATCGCGACCAATGCGGGCGGTCTCAATGTCCTGCGCTACGGGATGATGCGCGACCTTGTCCTCGGCATCGAAGTCGTGCTTGCCGACGGCCGTGTCCTCGACATGCTCAATCCGCTGCGCAAGGACAATACCGGCTATGACCTGAAGCAGCTCTTCATCGGATCCGAAGGCACGCTGGGCGTTGTCACGGCCGCCAGCCTGAAGCTGGCCAGCAGGCCGAAGGAAATCGTCACGGCGTGGCTGGCCGTCGCTGCGGCGGAAGACGTCCTCAAGCTGTTCAGCCGCCTCAGTGACCGGTTTGGCGAACTGATCTCCGCTTTCGAGCTCCTCACCGCGGATTGCCTAGAGAACGTGCTCGGCGGAATAAGCGGCGCCCAGGCTCCGCTCCGCGCTCCATATCCGCTCCATCTTCTGATCGAGGTCGCATGGACATTCGAAAGCGGTTTGCTGGCTCATGTCGAGGCCGCGCTCGAAGCTCTGCTCAACGAAGAACTGTGCGCCGATGGTGCCATCGCTGTGTCGGAAGCGCAGCGCGCAAATATGTGGCGGCTGCGGGAAAGCCAAAGCGAGGCCGCGAGCAAACGCGGTTATGTGATGCGCAGCGACGTCTCCATCCCGATCCGGGAGTTGCCCAAGCTTCTGGGCTGGGTCGAAAGCATCAAGGAACGGCTGGCCGGATCGGGAATAAGGACGCTTGCTTTCGGCCATGTCGGGGACGGCAACATCCATATCAATTTCGTTCTGCCCCGGCACACGAGCCCGGCGCTCGGATCGGAGCTGCTTGCAGACCTTTATTCGCTGATCGATCGGCTGGGCGGTTCGATCAGCGCCGAGCACGGTATAGGCCGCGCCAAGCGGGAAGCCATTGCCGGCCGGCGCAGCGCCAGCCGGCGCGAGGTCGAGCGCCGCATCAAGAGAGCTTTTGATCCGCACAACCTGCTCAATCCCGGCGTGATCCTCTAGTACCTCGTCACAATGGGTTTGACGGGTTGGATGTGAGCTTGCAAGACGGGTAGCTCCTCGGGCGGTACGAGGACCTCAATGCTACGCGGCACGCCTGGTTGGCGGCTGATGAGGCCTGCCCGTTCGAGGGTGAGGATCATCTGGTGGAGTGACGGCGGGAGGTCAGCTCGATTCGTTACCTGCCCCGAATGCACGGCCCAAATCGCGCTTCCCATGTATGATGCGCGCTATTTCCACTTCGCCGGCTTCGGTGCGGTAGAAGATCAGATAGTCCGCGAATGGAAAGCTCCGAAGCCCCAGCGCGAGCTCCTCACGAGTCCGACCGGCGAGCGGTGCCGTCGAAAGGGTCTCTGTGACAGAGGCAAGAGGCCGGTCAAGAAAGCGATCGGCATTGATCGCGCTATCTTTAGCAATATGAAACCAGATATCATCGAGGTCGGCCAAAGCCGCTGCAGAAATGCGCAGGCGGGTCATATTTTCCGAGAGTGGGCCAAGCGTCTGCGTCCGCGTTGCTTTATCTCTTCGATCAGGTTGCGATCGAATTCTCTACCCCCATCCCGGTCCAAGGAGGCGAGGCCCCGATCGATCTCGGCCTTAAGCTCGATCCACCGTGCCCAGTATTCGGCACGGAGCTTGTCGAGTTCCTCCGGTCTTGCAGTGGGCTGAGTCGCCAAGTGCTTTGTGACAAGTTCCTCAAGCAGCTTCTCTGCGGCGACCCGACGCTGATCCTCGCGAATGAGCGAACGCACATAGTCGCTCGGATTCGAAAAATGCGCCGATTTCGCACGCTCTCTCACGAAACGTTTGAGCTTTTCGGGAAGCGAAATGTTCATGGTGCTGGTGGTCATGGCTTGAGCTTAGCACATACCCAAAATGTTGGCAAAGTTTGCCAAAAACTCAGGCGAGCGGCACGTAGTCGATCTCGAGGAACGCCTCGACCTCCGGCACCCAGCGGTCGCGCACGAAGGCGACATGATCGGATGATCGTTATAGCCCGAATAGGCTTGCTGGTCGGCGAATTCCATCGAGAAGCCGAAATGATAGTCGTTCTTGAGGGAGACCTGCCGTAGCTGCTCGAATGCCTGAACACCTGGAATAGCGGCCAGTAGCCTGGCGTCAGTCAGAAATTTCTTCTCGGCGGATGACCCCTTCGGGTGCTTCAGCCGAAAAACGACGGTATGGCGGATCATGATGCTTTCCCCGGCGCAACAAACGTGAGGTCAGACGACCAAGTTTTGCGGCAAGGATCAAGGATAATCGATGCCGCCCGTCATGCGAATCCGATGGTCAGCCCGTAGACGAGGCCAACGATCGAGCAGCCCGCCAATACCGGCAGCATGCCGATCTTGAAGCGAAATATCGCGATAGCCGCCGCCAGGGTCAGGATCAGCGAGGGCGTGTTGACCGTGCTCAACACCGGCACATCGATCACCATGCCGAACGCTCGAACTTCATAGACTTGGCCGAACAGGACATGGAGTGCGAACCAGACGGCCAGATTCAGGATGACGCCGACGACGGCGGCGGTGATCGCCGACAAGGCGGCAGAAAGCGCCTTGTTGCTGCGCATCGTCTCCATGAAGGGGGCGCCGAGGAAGATCCAGAGAAAGCAGGGAACGAAGGTTACCCAGGTCGTGAGCAGCCCGCCAAGAGTACCGGCCAGCAGCGGATGGAGCGCGCCCGGCGCGCGATAGGCGCCCATGAAGCCGACAAATTGCGTGACCATGATCAAGGGGCCAGGTGTGGTCTCGGCCATGCCGAGACCGTCCAGCATCTCGCCGGGCTTCAGCCAGTGATAGTGATCGACCGCCTGCTGGGCGACATAGGTCAGCACAGCATAGGCGCCGCCGAAAGTGACCATCGCCATCTTGGAAAAGAAGATCGAGATGTCGGTGAATACATTGTCCGGTCCGAGATAGGCGAGCAGTGCCCCGATCGGCGCAAGCCACAGGAACAGGGCGACACCCGCAACTTTAAGCGACCAGCTGATAGGCGGGCGTGCATGGGCGGGCACCTCCTCGCCCAGCGCGGTATCGATGTCGGCGACCTGCTTCCCGCTCGTCTTGCCGTGACCATTGCCACCCTGGAAAGCAGTCCAGCCGACCCGGCCGCCGACATATCCGATCAGGCCGGCCGCCAGGATGACGAGAGGGAACGGCGCCTTGAAGATCGCCAGAGCGACGAAGGCTGCCGCGGCGAGGCCGATCAACACATTGTTCCTGAGTGCTCGCCGGCCGATGCGCAGCACGGCTTCGACCACGATGGCGAGGACCGCCGCCTTCAGGCCGAAAAACAGGGCCTGAACAGCGCCGACATTGCCGAAAAGCGCATAGATCCAGCTCAGCGCCATGATGGCAATGGCGCCTGGGAGCACGAACAGGATGCCGGCCACCAGGCCGCCCTTCGTCTTGTGCATGAGCCAGCCGATATAAATGGCCAGCTGTTGCGCCTCCGGGCCCGGTAGAAGCGTGCAATAGTTCAAGGCATGAAGGAAACGCGTTTCGCCGATCCAGCGTTTTTCCTCGACGATGATCCGGTGCATCATCGCGATCTGGCCGGCCGGGCCGCCGAAGCTCAAGGCAGCCACGCGCGCCCAGACACGCAACGCTTCGGAAAACGGGATGCCGTGAGCAGGTGCATCACTACGCGTCCTGCTCACGGTCTCGCTACCGCCGGTCTTCCGCGGCACCTTCAGGGCTTCGGCTTGTTGGTCGGCCAATTATGGGTCTCCTCGGTCGCGTCGCGGCACCAGCGGTAGAACGCGTCATAAACCAGCATGCCGGCTTCGAGCTGCTGCAGATCATCGGCGAACATGCGCGACAGGCCGAGCGAAGCGGCGAGCAGGCCCGCCGCTTCCGGTTCGAGATCGAGTCTCGCGGTATCCGCCCCCCTGACGATCTTGGCGAGGCGCAGGAGAGGTTCCGTCGTCAGGCCGAATTCCTCGATCATCGTGTCGAAGGTGCATTTTTCGCCGCGATGGCTCCAGAACGTGTCCTCGATGTCGAAAGGCGTCGCGCCGAAGCGCTCGCCGACCATGACGACCTCGCTCGGGGCGACGAAGAGGAAGACGGCGTCGGGATCGAGGAAGCGGCGGATGAGCCAGGGGCAGGCGATGCGGTCGACCTTGGGCCTGGCGCGCGTCACCCAGACGGTCCGGCCCTTGCCGTCGCGGCGCGGCAGCTTCGCGTCAGGGATGAGCGGCAGGCCCGATTTCAACCAGGCCTCGAAGCCGTCCTCGAGGACGCTCGCCTCCTTGCCGAGATGGCGCAGCCACGCGGCGGTGCCGTGGCTGAGCTTGAGGCCCTTTTGGCAGATGACGATGGCCGAGGTGCCGCCGAGCTCGCTGCCCCAGCTCTCGGCCAAGGGGTGCGGGCGCCAGACCGAGCCCGGGATGAGACGCGGATCGGCGGCGAAATCCTCATCGGTGCGCACATCGATGAGATGCGGACATTTGGGCAGGCCCACGAGACGGGCGAGCTTATCGACAGCAATAGTGTTGGGAGATGGCATGGGCGTCCTCATGATAGAGAAACAGGACGCGATGCTTCGGCATGTCGCCTTGTGGGGTGATCGCTTCGCCCCATGCGCCAATTAGGCCCTGTCCGGCGGCGCAAGTCAAGAACCGCGCAAGTCCGTTTCGTCGCGGCAGGCCTGGGCGATAGCAGATTGCCGATGTTGCGGTGCTTTCCGGCCGCTATTTCTTTTTTGCCTTGAAATCCCTACCTTATTGTGGTCGAGGTCGGACAGCCCCGGGCAATCATTTCCGTGAGTTAGCGAATCTGCTCGACGTGATCGAAGCGCGTACCGAGCGGGAACGGATCAGTTCCTTCCGCCAAATCTCCGCCAAGTCGGCGGTGCGGACCATTATGCATTTCGATGCATTTTTATGCTCGATCTTGACGTTTAAATGCCGTTCTAACCCGCTTTAAACCCGCGCCTGGCGGTGGGGAATTTTACCCAATCCTGCGCACAAATCTGATATTGGGATCACTCACCAGCTTCGACTTAAGGCGGGAGCTCTGCATGAATAGACGGAGATTTTTCCGAGCCGTGGCGTCGGCGCCGTTTCTTTCGATCGCCGCCCCCGCGGCTCTGGGTGTTTCCTTCGCTGCCGGCGGCAGCGCCGACCTGATGCCGGCTGTTCTCGGCAAGATGCGGATGTCGCCGCCGATCTCCGCGCCGACTTATGTCGTCGGTCTGGCGGGGGATTGTGAAGTAACGGAGATTATCGTGAATGGCGAACATATCGCTCCGCTGACTGTCGAAGTGCGCCGACGGGGTGAGAGCGAGTGGCGCAAGCTGCCGCCGATCCACTTCCGCACTGTCACACCTTCGGAGTATCGGCACCCGTCGAGCATCGCCCTGGTCAGCTTCATTCCTTAACCACTCTGATGCCGGCGGCCTGCATGCGGGCCTTCAGCGAATCGGGCACCAGCGGCCGGGTCGTGAGCGCATCGAGCTTCTCCATGATCACATCGGTGGCGTCGGCGCAGGCGCGGAGATATTCGGGATCGTGGGTCTCGTACCAGGAGGTCGTGTCGCTCTCGACGTGGCCCAGCCACATCTCGCGCTGCTCGCGGTCGACCCGCACCTCCTCGAGACCGCGGACCTTGGTGGCCATGAAATGCCTGTAGGTGTAGCGCGACATCCGTCTGATGCCCGCGGCCTCCGCCTTCTCTATCGCCGCCCAATAGGCCTCCGGACGCTGCTGCTTCTTCTCCTGCTCGAGGTGGCGGATCTCCGAATCCGTCAGCCCGGACTTTCGCAGCATGAAATACATGGCGCGCAGATAGAACTGCATCTTGAGGCTGGTGATCGCCACCCGCTTGATTTTGCCGGTGCGCTTGTCGACCACCGGGCGGTTGAGCGGGCTCTCGTCGCCCCAGAGCTCGAACCAGGCGCGCAGGTTGCGGGTGAGCCGGATCAGCGGGCGCCGCTTCTTGTTCTGCCGGCGGCCCGGGGGATTGAGATCCAGGAGGTCATGCTGGAAATCGACCTGCTTGGAGACCCGTATATCCAGGTTGGCGGTGGGCCTGGCCCAGGTGTTCAGCGCTATGAGGTCGTAGCGGCGCAGCATGTCGCTGCCGGGGCAGTCGAGCAGCAGCGCCAGATCCTCGTAGGTGGGGACATAATCGCGCGGGCGCGATTCCGGCTGGTCCGTGACCTCCGACAGCCAGGTCTGATCGTAATAGATGTCGGGCGCGAAGCGCAGCAGCCGGACCTCGCGCAGCTCGCCTTCCGGCGTCTTGATCACCACGTCGCTGGCCGCGAAATTGAAAGCCGCGCCGATGACCGACAGGTTCCGGCTGATATACGCTACCGAATGATCGAACTCCACGGCGCACCACTCCGCGAACTTCTGCTGCATGCCCTTCGTGAACACGGACACCTTGACGCTGGGCTTGAAGCCCGCCTCGTCGATGAGGAAGTTGGTCACCAGCACGCCGGCGCGCCGCGCCGCGTCGGCCGAGGGCAGCTTGTCGGTGCGCTGCGTGAAGTAGTGATTGAGAACGGCGGATATCATCACCTTCTCGGGCTCGCGGGCATCATCCTGGGTGACGCCGGTCCCTACGATCGCCGCGAGTTTGAGCTTGGCTTCTTCGAAATCTGTTGTCTTAAGGCTTCGGCGACGAAGTTCTCCTGCTCCTCGGTCATACCAGAATCGGTAGTAGTTGGCTGATCCGTCGACGTTGTCGATCCACTGTCCGCCGATTTCGAAGAGCCCTCGTCCCTGTCCTTGTCCCTGTCCCATGTCGCCCGCTCCTCCTTCTTCTTCAGCCACCGTTTGAGATGCGCCTCGGTGACGTAACGCTGGCGACCCTTCCTGATGTGCGGCAGGTCATTGAGCCGCGCCGCCCGCTTGAGTTCGGTGATCGTGAAGACGGGCCATTTCTTCGGGACATCCTTCAGGGGCACAAGGTCCTTGAGATCATAGTCGATATCTGGGAGGGGAGCGACGGTCGCCATCGGGTCAGCCTTCGGCTATGGTCGCCGGCCCGCCGGCGGCCTGCCCCGTGAATATGACGGAATAGCCGTGCCGCGCCAGGAGCTGGACGGTGGCACGCAGGGCGGCCTCGCGCGCCTCCATCATGGCGTGGGTCCCGCGGGGCGAATGCGGCGACATCTGCAGCCGGCGCCGGCCCTCGTTCGCCTCCTTGACGTCGGCCGCGGCAATCTGCTCCAGGCGCTCGTCGGTGATCACCGCGCCGATCGGCGCCGGGTCCGGCGGCGTGTCGAGAATGAAGTTGAGCGGGAACGGCGCGCCGTCGCCCACGGTATAGGTTTCGCCGCAGACCGTGCATTCGAAGCGCTCGCTGCCGGCCATGTGCGTGCCGGGGATACCATGCGGGCGATCGTGCAGGTGGCGGAATTCGCGGAGTTGGCCGCAGGTGTGGCAGTGGGCGGTGTTCACGGCCGGCCCTCTTTGATCAGGATATCGAGCGCCAACTGCCGAGCGTGCAATTTGCACAGGCTCTTGCCGTCGATGCGATACTTGGCGGTATAATTGCCGCAATAGCGCCGGAAGCCGAGCACCTTATCATCGGTGATCTCGTGCTCGCATTTCGGGAGCTCGAGCTTCGGCACCAGCTGTTCGATCTTGTGGGTCACGGCTCCAGAGGCCTCCACCCGACGAACCAGTGATCCGGAAAGCCGCCCATGCCGACGGGCGCGGCGAAGCTCCAGCCGATGTCGAAGCCATCCTCTGCCAGGCCGGTATGGCGGCCGACGAATTCGAGGCCGTCGAATGGGCGGAGATCATCCCGCCCGGGCTCCGGGACCGGGTTTTTCAGCTTGAGCAGATACCGCGTCCCGTTCTTGAGCGCGGTGGCCATCGGCTGCCATTGGGCGATCGGCGACAGCGGCGCTACCTCGCGCTCCAGGAGCCTGAATTCGAGGATGAGGCGATCGGCCTCGTTCCTGCAGTCCAGCGCACATTCGAGATCGATGGCACTCTGCTCAATATGACTCAGCCGGCGCCGACGGAGATTGCGAACCTGCTCGATGGCTTCGTCCCGCGTCATTTGACCAGCTCCCTGGCGAGCTCGCTCCGCCGGCATTTGCCGTGCTGCCAGTCGATGAGGCCTTTCTCGGCGAGCCAATGGAGCGCCTCCCATCCCGGCTTCTCATGGCTCCGGATATCGGCATAGTCGTCAGGCACATGCTGAAGGGCTTCGCGATCGGCCGGCGCGATCTCCGGCGGGACGTTCAGCGCGGCGATCGCCTCGTCGAGGCTGGCGCGCTGGGCACCGTCGACCCACCAACTGCTGGTGACGCTGCGCGTCTTCTTCTCGTAGCGGTCATGCCGCTTCAGCCGCGGATATTCGACGCACCGATAGTCATAGGCAAAGAAGCCCCGGCCGTCGTAGTGAGCCCCTTGCCGCATGTGGACGAGCTTCAGGGTTTCGCGGGTGATCATGATGGATTGTCTCGCTTGATGCGCTTGCCTTCAGCGTCGGTGATCCGCCAGCCGTCGACCTTCGCCACAAGTTCCTGGATGCGATCGTCGGTAAGGTCATCAATCCAAGTGTTGGAGATAATCTCCATGAGCGGCCAAAGCCGATCGCCCTCGCGAAGGGTGATCGATTTTCGATCAGTCATCATGCTGCCATCCTCATTGTTGGGAAATCGTTGTGCTCGATGCCGTCGAGCAGGCGGCCGGAGCAGCCCTTGCCGACGCGCGCGAAGTTCACCGGCAGAAGTGCTGCACGCGGCGTCGACAATTCGTCGAAGGCCCAGGACTCGCTGCCGCGCGGCGATCGCCGCCAAGGCTCCGGCCGGTCATCGGCCACGAGCTCGTGCGGCTCGTATTCGCCCCACTGCTTGAAGAAGAACGGCACGCCGGCGACGGCGCACTGATCACGGATCGAGCGAACCCATTTGGGATGCATCGGCCGGGCGCCTCGGCCGCTCTCGCCGCCGGCGATGATCCAGTCTATGCGCTGTTTCTCGCACCCGGTGCCACCGCAGGCTGGACACGGCTCATCGAAGAAATGACCCGTCGCGCGAGTTCGCCCGTTAAAGCAGTCATGGCACTGGTGGCGATACAGATGATCGCCGAAGTCGATCGGCTCGAGCAGCGGTTCGGCGCTCACCAGCCGGACCGCCGCCGGCGTCGCAATGAGATGTGGCAAGCGCTCGTCGGCGCGCTTCTGGTCTTCCGTCGATGTGCCCAGCCAGACATTCGGCAGCGGCCACCGCGAGCGGAGCTCGCTTGGCGAAATCGTCTGGATGACGTCGGCAATGCGCGTGACAGTCCCGCGTCCCGGCCCGGCTGCCGACACATCGGCAATATATTTGCGCATCTGGTCGGGGCGCTTCGTCAGGATAATAAAAATGTGCTGCGGGCAGAGCGCGGCGACGGCGAAAACGCGATCGATGAATTCGAACGGCACCTTCGGGTGGAAGAGGTCGCTCATCGAATTGACGAAGATGGCCCTGGGCTTCTTCCAGCGCAGCGGCTTCTCGAGCGCGCTCTCGACGGTGTTGATCACGCCGGTCCACACCGGCTTGCCGTTCACCACCTTGGTGGTCCCGTAATAGGGCGAGGCCGCCGGGTTGCCGGTGGAGGCCTCCATCATCAGCTTGTGGCGCCAGGCCATCGGCATGGCGTAGCAGTTCGTGCAGCCGGGCGAGGCGAGCTCGCAGCCGGCGACCGGGTTCCAGGTCTCGCCGGTATAGCCCGGCAGGTGGGTCCATTCGATGGGCGTGCCGTGGCGGGAGCGCGTGTCGATGAGGCTGATCATCCTTTCCCTCCCGCCGTCTCGGCCTCATCGAGGTTGGAAAGGACGATCAGCCTATTGTGGATGGAGTGAGGCGTACGCCTGACGCCGAAGCGCTTGGTGGCGTAGTGCGCGATGTCGACCGTCGAAAAGCTCTGGCAGCGAAGCGCCTGGATGAAGGCATCCTCCTCGCGGCTATACTGATTGACCGCGACGCCGTTCTTCCGAACATAGCGAACCGGGTTTCTCAGCCTGGTCTTCGGCGCCTTCAAGCCGTGGAAGTACATGAACCACGAAACGGTGCCGCGCGCGCGACCGAGGATCTGCGCGATCCGGCCGGAAGAGAGGCCTTTCTCCGCGAGCTCGGAGATGCGGGAGCGCTCGACGTCTGTGAGGACGCGCCGCCGGTTTGCCGGTGCATCGACGGTGCCGGTCATGGCGCCTGCCTCTTATGCTCGGCCTCGTAGAAATCGCGCCGGTCGCTATAAAGCGTGAGGCCGAGCGACAGACCGCCGGCGGTGGTGATGCCGTAGAAGCCGCGGATGCGGTGGCTGATCACCGGCCGGCGCCAGCCGTCGCGATTCGAATAGATGGCGCCCGCCGGCGGATAAAAGCGCGTCTCGCCCGGGTTGATCGCGCGCCAATAGAAGGCGATGCCGAAGATACGGAAGCTCATCACGCGCCGCCTCCGTCCGTGAACAGGATCTCGGTGGCCACGATCTTGCGGCCACGGATCTCCACCAGCCCGTTGGTCTTGAGCCTGGAGAGATAGGTCGAGAAGGTGCCGCCGGTGACCACCATGCCGACGAGCTCGGCCAGGTTGGCGCGATCGATGCCGCGAGGATGATGGCCGAGCACGGCGTCGATCATCTTCGACGGTCCGGTGCCGAGCGCGTGCTTCCACTGGTCGATCACCGAGCCCGCCGCCGGCCGCTGCACGGGCCCGGCCGCGGCGATGCCGGCCGGCGAGGCGCTCACCTGGCCGCCGTCCTCGTCGATGTAGCCCGCGGTGCGCAGCCGGCTGACATAGGTCGACCAGGTGCCGCCCGATTTCTTCATGCCGGCCAGCGTGGCCCACTGCGCCCTGGTGAAGCGCGCCGGCGCGCGGGCGACGAGGACCCGGAGGATGCGGAGCTCAGGGCCGCCGCCGCGCTGCTCGGCCGGGCTGGCCAGGTTCATTGGCGCGGTCCGCGTAGCTGGGTAGGGCTCGGCCGCGCCGATCGGAGGCCATTTGGGATGTGGTACAGATTCGCCGGCCGGCGCCTGTTTCGGCGCCGGCGGGTTGCGGCGCCATGCGTCCAGCCTGACGAAGTCGCTCTGCAGATTGTCGATGTCAGCGACCAGCCTGGAAACGGTGGCGCGGAGCGGCTGGAGCGCGGCGCCCGCCACGTCGAGGCCTTCGCGATAGCCTTCGACCTTGCCCCGCTTGTAGCCGGCATGGTCCGCGGCCTGCAGGGCGGCCGGGTCAAGCTTGGGGGATTCCGCCTGGGGCTGGCTCTGCGCCAGCTGGCGCTTGAGCTGGGCGATCTCCGCCCGGAGCTTGGCCGGATCGCTGGCCTTCGTTTCCTCCTCCACGGCCTTCAGCTTCTCGGCCAGCTTGCCGATATCGATCGGCCGGAGCTTCACCGCCTCGAGGCGCTCGCCGCGCTTGGGCGTGCGGCTCGAGTCGAAAGTGCCCTTCACCGGAAACTTCGCCGTCTCGAGGATTCCACGCGAGGGCAGCCAGACGACGCCTTCGCCGCGCTGCTTCGTCGGCAATTCGGCCCAGATGGCCTTCCACTGCGCGAGATCGGCCGAGCCCTTCACCCAGTCGCCGATGGCGTCGCGGTCCTGGGCGCTGGTCAGCTTGAACGCCACCAGGCCGTCGATCTGCGACAGCACGTCCTTGCTCAGCACTGCCGGCCGCTGGGTGATCAGCCACGGCATGAAGCCCTTGATGCGTCCGCGGCGCACCACCGTCTCCATCATGCCGAGCAGCTTCGCCGCGTCGCCGTCCTTGTCGCGCAGCTGCTGCGGCGCCCACATGTCGGCCTCGTCGAAGATGAGATGCACCGGCTCTCCGGAGGTCTTGCGGTAGAGCGCGGTGAGGAAGGCCAGCATGAAGCGGCGCTCGGCCGCCTTGGTGCCGAGCTGGCTCAAATCGATGATGCAGCTCTCGGTGGCATTGGCCACCGCCTCGCCGACCAGGGCGCCGGCGTGCTCGTTGATCGGCAGGTCGCCATGCGGACCGCCGAAGATGACCACATTGAACGGCGATGGCGTCCGGCCATCGGCGCGAAGGCGCAAGCCCCACCAGACCCCGAGCGGGTCCGGGATGATGACGCGGCCGTGGCGCTGCAGGATCTGCTCCACCGCGCTGCAGGAATTGTAGGTCTTGCCGGAGCCGGCGGTGCCGACGAACCCGAGGCGATCGTCCTGGGCTTCTTCAGGGATCGGGTGCCGCGTCATACGAGCTCTCTCACCTCGAGCCCGACCTGGAAGCCGGCGGCGTTGCGATGGCCACCGCCGCCATAGGCCTTGGCGATCTCGCTCACATCGAGCCGGCTGTCCTCCGAGCGGAGAGAATATTGGTAGAGCCCATCGCCGCGCCTGAACCAGGCAGCGGCGAATGGTGCTTTGGGGAACAATACGAGCAGCTCGTGCGCCGCGTCGCTGGCATAGTGATAGGGGACGTTGAGGCAGGGCACCTGGTGCCCGCCGATGGTCGCGGTGAGTTTGTCCAGCAGGAACTTCTCGAGATTTGTGCGGTGCGCGCGAAGCACGATCCGGCCCTCGTCGAGGAGCGTTATCGAATTCCGCGCGATCACGTCCCAGACCTGGAAGCTCTGCGGATAGGTGCGCAGCGCGGCCGAGTAGAGGCGCGTGTTGTCGCCGTAGGCGAACCGCCACAGATCGCGGTCCTCGACATAGTCTATGAGCGTTGGCGCTTCCTCGCCGGCAAAGCAGAAATCCCAGGCGAGACGCGCGCCGGAACGCTCCATGTCGAAGATCACGCAGACGCGGTCCTCGAGTCCTTCCCCCTCCGCCCAGGCCTCGAGGTCATGCAGGTCCGCCTGCGCCGTTTTGTGGTGATCGAGGATCGTCAGGCTGGCCGAGCTGCGCGCCATCGCCTCGATGATCGGCCGCTTGTAGGAGAAGTCGACAAGGAGAATGTGCTTGCCTAATATCTGCCGGGCGACAACATCCGGTGGCTCATTCGCATATACGCCGGGAATGAACGTGACGCCGGCGCCCCACTTCTTCCACACGACCCACGCGGCGCCGAAGCCGTCGTCGCAGCCGCCGTGATAGATGCAAATGTCCGGCCTGAGGGCCGCGGTCTTCCAATTGGACATGTCAGGCTCCTTCCTGCAGCCACCAGGGCAGCCGCTGTTGAACGGCGGGCTTTTCCGTCTCCTCGAGCCAGTCGATGGCGCGGCGCGCGGCCTTGAGATAGGCGCGGCTGGGGCTCTTCGTGCGCTCCTGGCCGGGGCGGTAGTGGCGCCAGATCTCGTCGCGCAGGCCCTTGGGCAGCATGAACCAGTGGCGCTTGCACATGAACATGCGCGTCGGCACGGCGCGATCGCATCCGGTGGCGTGGCAGCGGTGGGCGGTCATGTTTCCCGCTCCGCTTCGTCCTTCACCTTCGCGCAGTGATCGGCGATGCGCTCCGCCAGGTCGGGAGAGGCGTTGCCATACTGATAGCTGCGCAGCGCGTTGATCGCGGCGTCGAGGGCTTCGAGGAGCCTGTCCTTGCCGGGCCTCATGCCGCCACCTGCTGCAGCTCGAGCTCGCGGCGCCATGCGCCGGTGAGCATGGGCCAGATCAGCTGCCAGAAGCGGCGGGTCTCCTCGTTGTCGCGCGTGCGCGAGGGCGGTTCGCCGCCCACGAAGCCGCACATGCTGTGCGAGAACTGACCGTAGAAGGCCTCGGCGCTCATCAGCTGATGGGTTTCATAGCGGCACGCTTCGCCGAAGTGCTCGCGTGCCAGCGCGCCATCGATCGACCTCTGCCGCCGCGCGTCGAGCACCCATCTCACCAGCTCCCGGCGCGTGGCCTCGGCATCGAACGGCCGATATTCGCCGCGGGTCTTCCGCATAAAATAATCGTATTCGAGCTCGCAGAGGAACTTCAGGAACGGGCCCGGGCCGATATCGACCCAGATATGGCTGTAGCTGCCATAGTCGCTCTGGATGTCGAGCGAGCCGCCCTTCGGCCAGGTGCGGATCGTGGCGTTGGCCCAGGCGTGCTCGTCGACGGCGCGGACGCGGTAGACCTTGGCGGTCTCGATGGTGAGCGAGTAGCGCAGCGGCTTCATCGGTCGCTCGCTCCCTCATTGGCGCGGATGACGAGGCCGCTGCGATGCAGCTCGGTCAGGACGTTGTCGGCGTCATCCATTACCTCGTCGCGCAGCTTGATGGGTAGGATCGCGAGGACATTGGCGATGGACGGGGCGCCGCGGCGCATGCCGCGGGCGTTGGCGATCGCCGAGGCGATGATCTCCTTGGGCGTCATGGCATGCAGCCTTGCTGACGTTCCTCGTCCGGAAGATCTTCGGACTGGTCCTCTTCGTCGGCGGCGGGATGCCCGCTGAGGAATTCATCCTCCTCCTGCTGCACTGCGGCTTCGGTGGTAACCCCCTCGTCCGGCGGCGGCAGAGTTGGCCGCTCCTTGAAGGCGACCGGGCGCGCCGGCAGGGGCTTATCGCCATAGCGGTAGCGGATCAGCTCCTCGCTGCCGGGCGTGATGGCGTAGATGGAAGAGCCGCCGTAGAACTCGGTGACATATTGCCCGTCGTCGGTGGGGATATCGACGCGCAGGAACTTGCTGCCGGCGATCTCCACTTCGCTGACGCGGCCGGCGCGGGTGCGGTGGCCCATCAGCTCGACGAGGCACCAGGTCTCCGGCTTGATTGTCGGCTCGGCCATGTCACACCTTCGCTTTCTTCCTGGCGGGAGCTTTCTTCGTCGGCTTGGCCTTCTTCTTCGAAGCCGCCTTCGCCGGCTTCTTCTTCGCCGGCCCGTCGTAATGGGCCGTGCGCAGCTCCTTCGGCAGCCAGCCGGTCTTGGGCACGTTGGCCACCGCGAACTTCGCCACCTCGCCCTTGGGCTTGCCCTGCAGCTTCCGGGCCTCGTCCTCATTGACGGCCTCGGCGATCGCCGCGAGGACCATCGGCTTGGAGACCGAGTCGAAATAGTTCTTCGCGTCGAAGGCCTCGCGCAGCGCCGCGTTCATCGTCTTTGCCGGGATGGCGGCGCAGAGCGCGGCGTTGTTCTTGTCCTTGAGCGGCGGGCGGTGGGCGCTGAACGTAACCATATCGACGGCGGTGCCGGCGACCTTCGCCAGATGCGCGAGGTTCTGCTCGCGTGTTGCTTTGCGGAACTGGTCGAGCAGCTTCTCGAAGTTGCCCGTGGGCTTGCGGCCGGCGCCGTCGCCATAGCGCGACCGTCCGTCGACATGGCCCCGCTCCTCGACCTTGATGACGTGGTCGGAGCCGAAGCCGGCGCAGAGCGCCGCGAGCGCCAGATCGATATCGACGGGGAGCGCCAGGCGCGACGCCTTGGTCAGCCATTCCGACATGCGCTGCATGAGCGAGTTGCTGATGACGCCGGCGGAGGTCTTCTTGGGCGTCAGCGCCTTCGCCATGCTGCCGGTGGCTTTGGGGGCCTTCTCCGCGGCCGGCTTCGAGTAGCCGTATTCAATCTCCAGCGTCCCGTCGCGCTTCAGCTGGATGATGACGCCGCGGTCCTTCTTCTGCTCGGCCGTATACTTGTTCTTCGGAACACCGAGCCGGCCCCAGCCCCAGTAAGATGACGGGGCTTCGCCGATCGGCATCGCCCAGGCCCAGCCGTCCGCCACCAGCTGGTCGCATTTCGCCTTCAGCTTCTCGTCGGCGAGGCGCTTCGCCAAAGCGGGATCGGAGGCATATTCCTGATCCCCGAACAGGTCGCGGGTGATCCTGCCGCCGGCGGCTTCATAGGCCTCCTGGCCCACATATTTCAGGAAAGCCGCGGTCTCGTGCTGGCCGTCGCCGACGATGGCGTGGCGGACCTGGCCCTGATATCGTAGGAGGCCGCTCCTCTTCAGATTGGCGAGGATCTTCGCCTGGCGCTCATGGTCGGGCTCGAGCGTGAACTCCTTGGCGCAGTCGGCATTGACGGTCCCCTCGCGCCAGGCCTCGCGGACCTCGGGCGCAAGGGCGCCCAGCGCGAGGGCCTTCTCTACCTCCTTCTCGGTGGACCCATAGCGCTGGGCGATCTCCTTCGGTGCCATGCCCCCGTCGCGGAGCTCGGCAAAGGCTTCGAACTTGTCGACCGGATGCAGCTGGTCGTGGATGACGGCGGTGGCGAGCGAGGTGTCGCGCGCCTCGAGGTCGCTGTCCTCGCGGACCTCGACCTTGACCATGAAGTCGGGCGCGATCGCCTTCTCCTTCGCCAGAAGCTGCAAAGCGGAGAGGCGCTTGCCGCCGTCGATCACGTAATAGCCGCCCTGGCCGTTCTTGCGCACCAGCAGCGGCACCAGCTGGCCCTTGGCGCGCATCGAGGCCACGAAGGGCGGCGTCGCCCATTTGTCGGTGCGGCGGACATTCGCCGGGTCGCGCGAAAGATCGCACAGAGGCACGGCGGTGGGATGATCAGTCATTGATCGGCTCCGGTTGCGGTGGGGGGAAGAGGTGGGCGAGCCGCTCACGGCTCATGAGGTTGAGCGCCAGCAGGTCGATATCCCTGGGGATGACCTGCAGCGAGACGAGGTCGTCTTGGCCGGCGGCGGCGATGGACAGGACGGGCGGCATGCGCCCGTTGCCGCCGATGCAGATCTCGGGCTCGAGCCGATCGAAGCGTTTCCGCCAGCCGAGATAGGCGGTCATTTCGCCCTCCCGGTCTTGCGGAAATCGAGCCCCATGCGGCTGGCCACTGCGGCAACATTGGCGTAAGGCCGGCCTATCTTCTTCGCGGCATCGATGAGCGTCTCACCGGCGGTGCAGGCGTCGATGAGGATTTGCCGTTCGGCATCGGTCCATGCCTGGCGCTGGTGGATGCCCAGGAGGGATGCCTTGGTGCGGATGGAGGCCTCTGGGTGGCCGAGCTCGGCGGCGATATCCCTGACCGGCGTCCGCGCGGCATAGAGCACCTTGAGACGTTCGAGCTGCTCAGGCGTCCATGACGGCGCCGCCCGGTTGAAGTTGTTCTTCTGCGCGAACTTGAAGATACCCGTCAGGCCGCGCTCGAAGCCCGCGGCCTTCAGGTCGGCCAGGATCTCGCGATAGGGTTTGCCGCCCTCGAGTCCCGACCGCGCGATCTTCTTTTCGGGCTCCGTCCAATAGTTCACGCGGTCGCGGGTGATGCCGAGTGTGATCGCGCGCATCTGGATCGAGACCCGGCTCCGCTCGTAGCCGGCCTGCTGCAGGAGGCCGACGATGTCCATGATCTTGACTTCCCGCGCATAGCCGTCGGCGATGATCTGGTCCTCGGCCTCGGTCCACGCCACGCCCAGGCGCGAGCTGGCAAGACCCAGCTGCTGGGCCCGCACCGAGATGGTGCTCAGCGCGCGAATGGGAAATCCGGCCGCCACGAGATCGCCCGAGATGTCCTTGATCGGCCGCGATGGCTCCATGCGGTAGCCCGCCGCAACGATCGCGTCCTCACGCGGGTCCCAATCGCGCCCGCGACGGCCGGGCCGTCCGACCCGCCTGGCGGCGGGGGCGGCATCGATCCGCCTGGCCGCGGCCGGCAGGCTCTGCAGCAGAGCCACGGTATCGGCGGCCGACATCTCCGGCGGGCGCGCGATCGCCGGCGCCTTGCCCTTGTGCCGCGACCTGACATCGCCGGCCTTGAAGCGCAGCCGCTTCGGCCCCGCGAAGGCCGGTCCGATGCAGATGAACTCGCCGTCGGCGAGGCCCGCGAGACGCCGGGCCGGGCTGGCGGTGAAGCCCAGCAAGGTGCCGGCGCGGTCGACGTCACGATCGAAGATGGTGCGGCCGACGACGACATTGGTGGCCTTCGACACGACGGCCTTGGAGGTTTCGGCCAGGCGCTGGGTGGCGATGACGCCGGCGACGCCGCGCTTGCGGCCGCGGCCCATCAGATCGGCGAGCGCGGCGAGGGCGCGCTTCCTCGTCTCGGGCGCGATATCGCCGGTATCGTAATGCGGCGCGAAGGTCTGCGCCTCGTCGATGAGCACCAGCAGCGGGGTCCAGTGCGCGGGCGGCGACTCGATCAGGCCGGTGGCGAGATCGGCCACGACCTCGAGGCGGTCCTCGGCCGTGGCGTCGCTCAGATCGAGCACGGCGCTGTAGCGGTGCTGGCGCAGATGGTGCGCGAATTCCATGCCGCCGACGCGGGAGATCTCGGCGGCATCGATGACGGCTACGTCGAAGACCTCGGCGATGGTGGAAAACTCGCCATCGGGATCGATCAGGAGCTGCTGCACCCTGCCGAAGGCCTGCTCGAAGATCCGGCGCAGCAGCATCGACTTGCCGGCGCCGCTGTTGCCCTGGATGAGGAGCCTGCCCGCGACCAGAAGCGACAGGTTCATCAACATCTCGCCGCCGGGCGCATCGAGCAGGCGGCCGAGGGTGACCAGCGGCGGCGGTATCCGATCGGCCGGCACGACGGCGAATTTCGGGGCGGGCGCCGGCATGTCAGCGCGGCCTGGCGGCTTCGGCGCCGGCGGTCGGCCGCGCCACGGGCGGCGGCGACATGCCGGAGAGCTTGCGGAGGCGCGACTCGAGGTCGGCGATCACCGCCTCGGAATTCGACTTGAGCGATCCGAAGAATGTCTGGACGCGCTGGATGCGCTCGCCGCATTCGCGCTCGACCGCCTCGGTCTCGCCCTGGATCGTTTCGTCATAGTGGATGATGAGCCGGCGCTGGTAGTCGAGCTGCGCCTGGATGAAGACGCGCTGGTCCTTCACCTCCTGGCGCTGGGCCTCGAGCAGCTGCGCCTGCAGCTCTTCACTTCTGAGCATGTTCGTCTCCTGTGGTTTTGAGCTGGGTGCGGAAGTCGAATTCGATTTCCTGGCCGTTCCTGAAAACTGACCGCTCAATATCGTCGAGCGTCGACATCTGGGCGCGATGGACTTCGCCGAGCATCGGCAAGAGAGCTTTCATCACGGCATCGAAGGCCGCGTCGCGGCCGACATCGAGGCTGGGGCTGAGCATGCCCACCACGTTCTGCACGATGTTGCAGCAGATCATGCAGGAGGCGACCGTCATCGCATGAAAGTTCTCAGGCCTCGGGTTCGCCGAGAGCCGCCGTGCCGCTTCGTTCATCATGCGCAGATAAGGCGGGAGGATCTCGGCGCAGAACTCCGCCGTCAGGCGCTGCGCCAGATCGGGGTGATCCTTCATTTTCGCGGCGCCGGCGCGCAGGCTGGCTATCGACCGTTCGGTGGCGTTCATCATACCGTCCTCATCAGGCTGTTGGTCTTCTTCGACGAGGGCTTGGGAGCGGGGCAGGTGATGGCGGCATCGCCCAGGCCGATGAAATATCCGGTCACCAGCCCCGAGGCGGTGGCGATCGCCGCCATCACCAGCACGAAGAGGGCGAAGGGCAGCCGCACGCGCTGGCGGCGCCGGAGATAGGGCGGCAGAGGCGCGGGCAAGAGCACCAGGCGGCGCTCGATGATGCACAGGATCATGGCACGAGGTCCTTCTGGGTGATGACGAGATGGTGGACGAGCGCGGCCGAGAACTGGCTCGACTTGCGCAGCGCCTGGGCCACGGTGGCCTGCGGCTTCTTCGGTTTCCCGTGACGCCGCACCGCCGACATGAACTGGAACGCCGCGCCGCCGCCGCCGGCGACCTTCAGGATGCTGCCGAAGAGGCGCTCGCCGCGACGGATCAGGTAATCACCGTCCGCCGTGCGGGTCATGGTCCATTCGGCGAGGTTCATGACGCGCCTCCGCGGCTCGGCCGCTTGAGCCAGTCCGCTGCAAGCTCGTCCGACCACTGATGATCGGGGACCATGAGCACCCAGCGCGCCCGCGCCGCCCACATGGCGCTGTCGTCGGCGGCCTTCACGGCGAGTGAGGGCGATGGCGGGAAGCCGTCGAGGCCGTAGCGATAGACCTCGCTCTGCGCATGGTAGTGGGCCGCCATGCGCTGGGCCTCGATGGCGAGGTAACGCTGGCCGTAGCCCGCGATCATGGCCGGCCTCCCAAGGCAGACCGCCGGCCGGTGGGACGGCAACTTCCATGCCGGCCGGCGTCCGCATCCGCGCGGAAGTGGGAAGGCGCGGAAAGCCTGAAATGCGCCGCGATCGCCGCGGCGATGAGAAAAGCGAGGGCGGCGGCGAGGAGGGTCACATCGCCCTCCCGTTGCGGAGCACCCGCTCGATCGTCTCGGGCGAGGCCGTGGCAAGCGCGTAGCGATCGACGCCAACCTGCCGGATCGTTCCCGCACTCGCGAGCTTGCGGATGCGCGTGTCGGTGATGCCGGGGCCCTCGGGACCTTTGCCCTTGTCCGCGTAACCGCGCTTCAGCTTGGGGATGCGCAGCAGGGTCGCCCCGTCCTGGAGCTCGCGCTCGATATGAGGCCAGGCATCGTCGTCAGCGCGCCTGTAGATGGAAGCGGCGCTCTCGCCGGTGTCGCTCTTCATTGCTTGCGCCCTCCGCGAAGGGTGAGCTCGACCGCCTCGGCCAGCGGCAGGCCGGGATACGTCGTCTGCAGGCGCTCGGCGGGGGCGTCCTCGACAAAGAAGGTCACCGTCCCGTCCGCATGGTGTTCGGTGAAGCCCTCATCCAGGATCCCGATGGCATGCGCCCGAAGCAGATCGTGCACTTCCTTCGTGACCGTGACCCGCTTCATGAGGGCGCCCTCCGGTTCCGGCCGGCACTGGCCTCGGCGCCGCCGGCGATCAATTCGGATGACTTTTGCCGCCCAGCCCAGGCCGGCCCGCGGGCGGGAACCTGTGGTTTGCAAAGGGTTTCAGGCAGTTCTGGCATAGACCCCTCTTACGATGCGAGGGCATGGTAAGTGTATCTTACCATTCTGTCAAGTCTGACTTACCGAGTGAACCGACCCGAGTGTGATAGCTTCCCCTGTCGGAGTGACAACCTGGGGAGTCAGATCGTGCTGGATCTACCGCATCTGCCGACGTTCACCTGGATCATTGGGGGTATAGTTTTCTTCGCGCCAATTGCCTTGGGCGTGGCGCGGGGCGCCGTGGCGCCGACCCTCATTGCCGCGGTGCTCTCGGCGCTCGGCATCACTGCTGTAATGCAGGGTTTAATGGTTACGCCCAGGCCTTATGATACGTCGTCCATCAACGCCATGATTGCGCTCACCATCATCGGTTCAGCGCTGTGGCTTGGAGCGATGGTCGCCGGTCTCGCGGGCTACGCAGCGGGGCCGTCATGGCGCAGATGAAACACGAATATGTGAAGTCGATCGCGCTGGTGATCTCACTGTTGGCGCTGCTGGTTCCCGCCGCTAACGCCGCTGAATTGAGACTCGAGTTCCCGCCCGACTGGATCATCCAATGCCGCGGCGGCGAGGCCAACGCGGTGGGTCGCATGCAACCCAAGCGGTGCTCCCTGATGAAGTACAGCTTCAAGCCGGTGGTGACCGTTGACGCGCAGGGCGTCAAGGTTATCGGCGGCTTCCAGGATGAGGCGTGCTCATCTCTGCATGACGGCATCGGCGTGGATAGCAAGTCGATCGAGCGCCTACCGGTGAAGCAGCAAGTCGACGCCATGCGCGCCGGCTCGGTCTTCGCCCGCGAGACCAGCGGGCTGTGGCCCAAATGCTGGGCCAAAATCGAGGAAACATCGCTGAAGGGCTTCGGCGCCGCCTACCTGCAATTGCGAAGCAGCTGGAAGGGGTTCGATCGGTAAAAGCGCGCTAGAACTCGGTATATTTGCCGATGACCAGGCCGATGATCCTGATCTTGATGTCCCGGTTGCTTTTCGAATCGAGCACATATTTCGCCTGATGGCCGGGATCGTCGCTGACGGAACGCAGTTCCACCACATCACCGACATGGTGAACGCGCTTGATCGTATCCTCATAGGTCATTGCACGTTCGCGGCGAACAACAACCAGATCGCCGTCGAGCGGCTCGCGGCCGAGTTCCTTCCATGACGCGACAATGACGTACTCACCATCTTCCGCTACCGAATTTGCGCACGGCCCGGTGACCAGCATGGCGAACTGCGGTGCACGCCCATACTTGGGATTCGGTGGAACAGGAATTGTCTTGGCCGCCCGTCCGGGTGGTGGTTGATCCATTTCGATCCATGCGCGTTCGCGCACTTCCCCCCTTACCTCCAGGTATTCTATAGACCGCGCTTTCATATCGACAAGCTCTAAATTACCGGAAACTTCATCAAGGCTGAAGTTCACGCCGAGGATTTTCTGCACTTTCCGCAGGTTGCTCAGTGTCGGGTCCTCGCCCGCCTCCCATTGCGAGACGGCGTTGCGGCTTACACCCACGCGATCCGCGAGCGTCTGCTGCGCCATGTGCCGTGCTTCTCTCGCGGCCTTTATCTGTGTACCCAGACTTGTCATGACATCTGTTGTGGAGGGATTCCCGAATTAGCGACAGCCAAGTGATACTTGACAAAGAAGTAAGTACAACTTACCAAGGGGTGCATGGATGCCATCCCGCTAACCCCGGTTAAACGAGCGGCAGCAGCCGTGGGCGGGGTTCCCCGCCTGGCTGAACTGCTCAACTGCACGCGCCAGGCCATCTATCAGTGGGACAGAGTTCCGGCGGACCGGGTGCTCGAAATCGAGCGCCTCGCCGGTGTTTCGCGTCACGACCTGCGCCCGGACCTCTACCCGGAAGAGGCCTCTGCGCGCCGCAAAGGTGGCAAATGAAGGCCACCGGACGGCGCCAACTTTTCCTCCCCAGAAGCTCGGTCTCGGTAGCGGCTCTCCGCGCCGGGGCCGAGCAGGCTCTGGGGCGGCCTCAGCCGAAGGATATCCAAAGCGGGGGCTCAACACCCCGCCTAGGAGACGATGCGGGAAGCCGTTCCCCGCATCCAGAAGGACCCGGGCCGGATCGTGTACCGCGTTCCGCGCCCGGGTCCGATCGCGGCGCCTACGAAGTTCCGAATGGGTAGCGTCCATGGGAACACCGTGCCCCACCGCTCCCCCCAAGTCTTTCGGGAAAAACCGACGACTGTTGCGGTGCACAAACGCGGTCGCACGCGCGGCCCGCCGGCTATGGCCGGCCAAGACGGCCGCCCACCTCGCCGCCCGCACCGGTGCGGCGCAGCGCAGCGCTGAAAACTGGCTCGCCGGCGCCAGCGCGCCGTCGGCCGAGCACCTGGCCCAGCTGCTCCGCTCCGATGCGGGGCTCGAGATCCTGAGTGAGTTGATGGACGGCGCTGAGACCCGCTGGTGGCGGGCCGTCCAGGTACGCGTGCGCCTGGCCGAGCTCGAGCGCCGCTCGGCCGAAACGAGGCAGATGCTTGAAGAGTTGAGAGAAAATGAGAGAGGGCTTTTGGCGGCGGGCGGGCTGGCTTCTGTGCGCGGGAGCGGCTGACACCCTTCTACTGGTTGCGTTGGCGATGGCTTGGGCGGCGGAGGCGCCGCTCGCCGGCGCCGAGCGGCTGGCGCGTTTCGCCAACAGGCTGGCGGATGGCCCGCGCGAGCGGCGCGTGGCGCGCGTCATCGCCGCTTACGAATTCCGCCGGTCGATGCGGAAGAAACCGCCGGCGCCCGGGCAGGCACCATGGGCTTCGCGCTACTGGAGGAGGGACCGCGCATGAGCGTGGGCAAGAGCACAATGGCCGGCAAGCAGTTGTCGGCCTACATCGATCGCGTCGAGCGGTTGCGCGCCGACCAGAAGCAGCTCGGCAAGGACATCACCATCGTCTATGCCGAGGCCAAGAGCGCCGGCTTCGACACCAAGGTCATGAAGAAGGTGATCGGCCGGCGTGAGAAGAAGCCGCATGACCTGCAGGAGGAGGACTCGATGCTCGACCTCTACCTGCACGCGATCGGCATGGACAAGGAGGCGCCGCTGTTCTCGGCCGTGGGGCGCCTCAGCGTCGATCCCACCGTGCGCGACCAGGTCCAAGAGGCGGATATCAGCGCCTATGGCGATGTGCTCCTGCCGAGCGAGGCGCAGGAACCCATCCTCGCCAAGCCGGTGCGCGATGCGCTGACCGAATGGCTCGAGGAGTTCTGGGCCAAGGACGAGCTGCAGGCGGTCGGCGTCAAGCCCCGCATGCGCGCGATATTCGACGGCGTGCCGGGCGTGGGCAAGACGACGCTGGCGCATCACCTGGCGGCCCGCATCGGCCTGCCGCTGGTCGCCATACGTCCGGACCGCATCATGACCACCTATGTGTCGGAGTCGGCGAGGGCGCTGGGCTTCCTGTTCGATCTGGCGAGGCAGCTGGCGGCCGACAACCAGCCGCATGTCCTGCTCTTCGACGAGTTCGACTCGCTGGCGCAGAAGCGCATGCACGGCGGCCCCAACGCGGTCGCCGAGGCCGACCATAACAACATGGTCAACGTCATGCTGCAGCGGGTCGAGGCGCATGACGGCCTGATCATCGCGGCGACGAACAACGGCAAGGAGATCGACGAGGCCGTCTGGCGGCGCTTCTCCGTCCATATACGCCTGCAGCTTCCGGGGCAGTTCGAGCGCGAGCGGATCATCGAGCGCTACATCGCGCCCTACGTCCTGGGCGGCGAGGGGCTGAAACGTCTCGCCGCTTCTCTCGACACGGCGTCGCCGGCCCTCATCCGCGAATTCTGCGAGGCGCTGAAACGCAACATCATCGTGGGCCCGCGCGCCGGCTGGAACATGCAGCGCGAAGCGGTCGTCGAGCGCATCGTGCAGTCCATCAAGCCGCATCCGAGCCTTGGCCTGCCGGCCCTCTGGTCGAACGGCGCAAAGGACATCGCCGTGCGCTGGCTCGAATGGCCTCTGCAACGGGCCGGCGGGCCCAAAGCCGAGCCCGAGGCCGCATGAGCGATCTGCGCCAGCGCCGGTTCGAAAGCCTTTCGGCTGCGGTGCCGGAAGCGGTGAAGGTGCTCGACGCCCGCCACCCGGCGCTGCGCGACAAGCGCACGATCTTCCCCTCGACGGTGGTCGACGCCGCCCATGCGCCGCGGCTCCTGGTCTCCGGCATGAACAACCGGAAGATCGGCCGCATGGTCACCAAGGGCGAATGGGCCGGCATGCCGATCTACACGCTGACCCTCGAGGAGCGCGCCACTTGCCCACCGAGTTGTCATATGTGGGCCAGCTGTTACGGCAACGCCATGCAATGGGCGCGCCGGCACCGTCACGGCGAGGACCTGGTGAAGGGCCTCGGCGCCGAGCTCGCCGATAAGGCGCGCGGGCACCCCAAGGGTTTCGTCGTCCGGCTGCATGTGCTGGGCGATTTCTACTCGGTGGCCTATGTCGACTTCTGGCGCGCGGCGCTGATGCGCCATCCCGAGCTCCGCGTCTTCGGCTACACGGCGCGGCGCATCGATGGCGACCTGGAGGACCGGGCCATCGCCATGCGCATCGCCGGCCTCAACAGCGCCCTCGCCGACCGCTTCGTCATCCGCACCTCGGCGCCGGAACCCGGGCCGATGCGCGCGGTGGTCATCGATCGCGTGCCCGATATCCCGAAGGTTCCGGAAGGCATCGTCTGCCCGGCCGAGACCCAGGCCGCGAGCTGCTGCGCCGAATGCGGCCTGTGCTGGTCGAAGGCGGCGCGCAAGGAGTCGATCGTTTTCATCCGGCACGGCCTGGGATCGCGCAATGACGCGGCGCTGGCCAGGCGGATGGTCATCGGCGCCGACGGCATGCGGCCGGTCGAGCGGCTCAATCTTGGACTTCCGTCCTCGGAGATCAGCGCGCCCGCGGGCGCCGCGCCTTATTTCGTGGAGGCCGATCCGCGCACGCTCCTCATCGACGAGGCCTATCAGCGCTCGCTCTCGGTGCGCGGCATCAAGCTCATCCGCGACATGGTGCTGCGCTGGGACTGGTCGAAGTTCAAGCCGCCTGTGGTGACCGAGAACGAGGACGGCCGGCGCTTCGCCATCGACGGCCAGCACACCGCGATCGCCGCGGCGTCGCACCCCGAGATCGAGACCATCCCGATCCAGATCATCAATGCCGGATCGGTGGCGAAGCGCGCCCAGGCCTTCCTGGGCCATAACCGCGACCGCATCGCGGTGACGCCCCTGCAGCTCCACCGCGCGCTGGTGGCCGCCCAGGACCCGGTGTCACTGACGATCGACCGCATCTGCAAGGCCACGGGCGCCAAGATCCTGGCCACGCCGCCGCCCACCGGCGTCTTCGCGGTGGGCGAGACGATCGCGCTGGCCTCGGTGCGTGGCCTGATCGAGAAGCGCGGCGAGAAGCGCGCGCGCAACGTGCTCATGGTCTGCGTGCAAGGCCGCTGCGCGCCCATATCGGCCGATCACATCAAGGCCGTGGACTTCCTTGTCCACAGCGACGATCACCTGCGGCTCAATTACGACTGGCACAAGGGCGACGTCCTCGATGCGGCGGACGTGGCGATGTTCATGCGCTCGCGCGGCGCCGATCTCATCCGCCAGGCAACCATGCGCCGCATGCAGCACGGCCGCCTCTGGGCGCGCTGGGTGATCCTGGCGGAGGAAATCTATGCCGGCATGAAGGAGGCCGCGCATGGATGATCGTGCCAAGGTCAGGTTGCTCGAGGAGGAAGTACAGCAGTTGCGCGATCGCATTGACGTGCTGGAGCAGGACTTCCTCGGGACCGACATCCCCATCCCGATCGAGTGGCGCCTCACGCAAAGCGAGGGGAGGCTGATCCGCGCGCTGGCGCGCCGGCCTGAACTGACTAAGGCCCAGCTGGTGACGGCGCTCTATTACGACCGCGTCGCCGAGGAAGAGGTGCCGGAGCCGAAGATCGTCGATGTGATGATCTGCAAGGCGCGCCGCAAGCTCAAGCCGTTCGGCGTCAGTATCACAACCTTGTGGGGCACCGGCTTCGCGCTCGATGCCGAGACGCGCCGGATGCTCACGGAAACCTCCGGAGGCTCGCCATGACCTTCGGATGGGCGGTCGATCAGCTTCTCGATGGGAAGGCGGTGCGCCGAGCTTCGTGGCCGCGGCGCCGGCGGCTGTTTCTGGGGTTTCACCTCGGGCAGCAGTGCATCCTGGTGCGCTGGGAAGGCGACCGGTCCGCCGCCGGCGACAGCGTCTGGCACATCCCGCAAGGCGCGGTGCTGGCGGACGATTGGGGGTTCGCATGAAGCCCTGGCCCTTCGGTCACTTGCGCATGTTCGGCTATGACGGCCTCCTGATCGATGCGCCTTGGCGCTACGAGATGCGCAGCGAGGCCGGCTATGAGAAGTCGCCCGAGGCGCATTACGAGACGATGGCCGATGAAGAGCTGATGGCGCTCCCGGTCGATCAGCTCGCCGGCCGCACCTGCGTCATCCTCATGTGCGCGACCTGGCCGCGGCTTGATTTCGCCATGCGGCTCGGAGCTGCGTGGAACCTCCGTTACATCACCGGCGGCGCGTGGCTGAAGCGCGCCGGCAATGGCGCGCTGCGCATGGGGACGGGGTACACCTTCCGGACGGTATGCGAGCCCTTCCTCATCTTCCGCTTCGGCGAGCCCCAGGCCGACCTCACCGACTTGCGCAACGCCATCGGCGAGCTCGACGCCGTCCCCGTCGATGAGATCGGCTCCATCACCATCGACGCGCTGGCACGCGAGCATTCGAGGAAGCCGCCGGAATTCCGCCAGCTGCTCGAGCGCCTGACGCCGCACGCCTTCCGCGCCGAGCTCTTCGCGCGCGAGCCATGGCCCGGCAACGAAGTCTGGGGGAACGAAACGTCCAAGTTCGCGGAGGCGGCGGAATGAGCCGAACTGTGAAGATCCGTCCATATTGTCCAGCACCGGATAATTGTGCGGCACCGAAACGCGGCCCATGCAGCTGCCAGGTTGATGAACTGGTCCGCGCGCGCATGTCGCAGGCCAGCAAAAAAGCTTTGGCCGATCCCGAGGTCCGCGCGCGCATGTCGCAGGCCAGAAAAAAAGCTTGGGCCGATCCCGAGGTCCGCGCGCGCATGTCGC